>Ga0182736_1000137_pt1 | contig 142912 bp, 132 predicted proteins | sample eDN5th30CKraftBY_FD_128882 | JGI IMG/M metagenome (GOLD analysis project Ga0182736, IMG submission 128882) | Enriched backyard soil microbial communities from Emeryville, California, USA - eDNA 5th pass 30_C Kraft BY (version 2) (version 2) | ecosystem: Environmental > Terrestrial > Soil >... | reverse complement strand
GGCTTTCTCGGTGCGGGCAAGACCACCCTGCTCAAGCGCATCCTCACCGAATACCACGGCCGTCGCGTCGCGGTCATCGAAAACGAATTCGGGCCGGAAAGCATCGACAACGATCTGCTGGTGCAAGACAGCCAGGAAGAAATCATCGAGCTCAGCAACGGCTGCGTCTGCTGCACCGTGCGCGGCGACCTGATGCGCACGCTGGCCGACCTGCGCGCCAAGCGCCAGGCGGGCGAGCTCACGTTCGAGCGCGTCATCCTGGAAACCACCGGCATGGCCAACCCCGGCCCGGTGTGCCAGACGTTCTTCATGGACGACGAGATCGCCGAATACTATCGCCTGGACGCGGTGGTCACGGTGGTCGACGCCAAGCACGGCATGGCCACGCTGGACGCGCAGGAAGAAGCCCAGAAGCAGGTCGGCTTCGCCGACCGCATCCTGGTCTCGAAGAAAGACCTGGTCAACGACGCCGACTACGAGGCGCTGCGCGCCCGCCTGGTGCGCATCAACCCGCGCGCGCCCATCTCGCCCGTCAACTTCGGCGACGCCGACCTGAAGTCCATCATCGACATCAGCGGCTTCAACCTGAATTCCATTCTCGACATCGACCCGGATTTCCTGGCCGACGAACACCCCGACGCGGCCCATAGCCACGCCCACGGCCACGATCATGACCACGGTCACGACCATGACCATGACCACGAAGGCGAGTGCGGGGCCCATTGCCACCACGAACACGAACACCACCACCATCATCATCACGACGACGAAATCGGCGCATTCGTCTTCCGCTCCAACAAGCCGTTCGACCCCGCACGGCTGGAAGAATTCCTGGGCGGCGTGGTGCAGGTCTATGGTCCCGACCTGATGCGCTACAAAGGCATCCTGTACATGAAAGGCATCAACCGCCGCATGTTGTTCCAGGGTGTGCACATGATGATGGGCGCCGAACCCGGCAAGCCGTGGACCTCAGCCGAAAAACCCTCGACCAAGATGGTTTTCATCGGACGCAAGCTGCCCCAGGAAATTTTCACCCGGGGTTTGGAGCAGTGCCTGGCGGGCTGACCCCGCCGTCCCGACGCGCGCGCCGCGCCTGGATCGATTCATTGGAGTGTTTTCATGGCTACCAAGGCAGCAACCAAAAAATCAAGCAAGTCGACGAACGATACGGCGATTGATCTGCCCAGCGAACAAGAATTGCTGGCCATGCCCGAATCCGATTACATGAACGACCGCCAACTGGCGTTCTTCAAAGAACGGCTCAAGCAGCTCGAGCAAGACATCCTGGCCAATGCCGGCGAAACCACCGAGCACCTGCGCGAAACGCAATTCGTGCCCGATCCGGCCGACCGCGCCACGATCGAGGAAGAACACGCGCTCGAACTGCGCACCCGCGACCGCGAGCGCAAGCTGCTGAAGAAGGTGCAACAATCCATCGCCCGCATCGACAGCGGCGAATACGGCTGGTGCGAAGAAACCGGCGAGCCCATCGGCGTTCCCCGCCTGCTGGCCCGCCCCACCGCCACCTTGTCGCTGGAAGCACAGGAACGGCGCGAAATGCGCCAGAAACTGTACGGGGACTGATCCCCCCGTACTGCCTCGTCCGTCCTTGCCTGGGCCGCGCCGGAACATCCCGCGCGGCCTTTTTCATGGCCGCGCGGCGCCGGGGCCGGCCGCCTGGCAGCCGCCAGACGCGGCCAGCCGGCTGGGGGGCTATACCGATGCCGGATCCACCTTCCCGGCGTCGATCCCGTAGCGCCGGATCGCCTCGCCGATACGCTGGCGCGGCAGCTCGCCCGCATCGGCCAGCGCCTTCAAGGCGGCCAGCACAATGAAGTGCCGGTCCACCTCGAAGAACGCGCGCAGCGATTCGCGCGTATCGGATCGGCCGAAACCGTCCGTCCCCAGCGACACAAAGCGGCGATCGTTGACGAACGGGCGGATCTGGTCGCCCACGATCTTCATGTAGTCTGTCGCCACCACCACGGGGCCGGCCCGGTCCCGCAGGCATTGCGCCACGTAGGGCACGCGCGGTTCGTCGTCGGGGTGAAGCAGGTTCCAGCGCTCGGCGGCCAGCCCTTCGCGGCGCAGCTCGGTCAGGCTGGTGGCGCTCCAGATATCGCTGTGCACGCCGAAATCCTGCTCCAGCAACTCGCCCGCCGCGATGACTTCGCGCAGGATCGCGCCACTGCCGATCAGTTGCACGCGCGGCCCCTGCGGCGACGGCGGCCCGCCCCGAAACAGGTAAAGGCCTTTCAGAATGCCGGTTTCGCTGCCCGCCGGCAGCGCCGGGTTCGGATAGTTTTCGTTGAGCAGGGTGATGTAGTAGTAGACATCCTGCTGTTCCGCGTACATCCGGCGCAGGCCGTCCTGCACGATGACCGCCAGCTCATAGGCAAACGTCGGGTCATAAGACAGGCAATTCGGGATGACGGACGACAGCACATGGCTGTGGCCGTCGTCGTGCTGCAAGCCTTCGCCCATGAGCGTGGTGCGCCCGGACGTGGCGCCCAGCAGGAAGCCGCGCGTGCGCGCGTCGGCGGCCGCCCACGCCAGGTCTCCGACTCGCTGCAGGCCGAACATGGAATAGAAAATGTAGAACGGAATGGCCGCCACGCCGTGATTGCTGTAGGCCGTTCCCGCGGCGATCCACGACGCGATCGCGCCCGACTCGTTGATGCCCTCTTGCAGGATCTGGCCGTCTTTGGCCTCTTTGTAGTAGCTCAGCTGGCCGGCATCCTGCGGGGTGTACAGCTGCCCTACGTAGGAATGGATGCCGATCTGCCGGAACAGCCCCTCCATGCCGAAAGTGCGGGACTCGTCCGGCACGATCGGCACGACCAGCTTGCCTATGTCGGGATCTTTCAGCAGGGTGGCCAGTATGCGCACGAACGACATGGTGGTCGAGACGCCGCGCTCGCCGCTGTCCTTGAGCTGCGCGGCAAAGGCGGCCAGCGGCGGCACCGCCAGGGGGGCGGCCCGGCCGGCACGGGCCGGAACATACCCGCCCAGCGCCGCCCGCCGTTGCGCAAAGTAGCGGGCCTCTTCGCTGTCGGGGGCGGGCTTCAGGTACGGCATGTCTTCGAGCCGGTCGTCCGACACCGGCAGCGCGAAGCGATCCCGGAACGCGCGTACCGCATCCAGGCTCATCTTCTTCAACTGGTGATTGATGTTCTGGCCTTCGCCGGCCTCGCCCATGCCGAAGCCCTTGACCGTCTTGACCAGCACGACCGCCGGCCGGCCCTCGGTACGCGCGGCCTGTGCATAGGCCGCGTAGACCTTCTCCAGGTCGTGGCCGCCCCGCGTCAATGCCCAGATCTCGTCGTCCGACAGGTGCGCCACCAGCGCCAGCAGCTGGGGATACTTGCCGAAGAAATGCTGCCGCACGTAGGCGCCATTCTGGGACTTGAAGGCCTGGTATTCGCCGTCGACGCATTCCATCATGCGCTGGCGCAGCAGTCCGCCGGTATCGCGTTCCAGCAGTTCGTCCCAGCCGCTGCCCCAGAGCACCTTGATGACATGCCAGCCCGCGGCACGAAAGGTGCCTTCGAGTTCCTGGACGATCTTGCCGTTGCCGCGCACGGGGCCGTCCAGGCGCTGCAGGTTGCAATTGACCACGAAGATGAGGTTGTCGAGCCGTTCCCGCCCGGCCACCGAGATGGCCGCCAGCGATTCGGGCTGGTCCATCTCGCCATCGCCCAGGAATGCCCAGACCTTGCGGCCCTGGTGTTCCAGCAGCCCGCGGAATTCCAGGTACCGCATGAACCGCGCCTGGTACGCGGCGGTCAGGGGGCCCAGGCCCATCGACACCGTGGGAAACTGCCAGAAATCCGGCATCAGGCGCGGGTGGGGATACGACGACAGGCCGGTGCGGCCCGCTTCGCGGCGGAAGTTGTCCAGTTGCGCCTCGGTGATGCGCCCTTCCAGGTAGGCGCGTGCGTAGATGCCCGGCGAAGAGTGGCCCTGGATATAGACCATGTCGCCGCCGAACGTGTCGGTCCGCCCGCGGAAGAAATGATTGAAGCCCACGTCGTAGAGCACGGCCGCCGACTGGTAGGTGGCAATGTGCCCGCCCACATTGGAATGCTTGCCGGCGCGCAGCACCATGACCATGGCGTTCCAGCGGATATAGGCATTCAGCCGGCGCTCGACGCCCAGGTCGCCGGGGTAGCTCGGCTGCCGTTGCTTGGGAATAGAGTTGACGTAAGGCGTGGTGATGCGGCTGTGCAGGTCGCCGTGCCGCATGACATCGAATTCGGTCAACCGGTCGATCAGGTAGTGCGCCCGCGGCCGCCCCTCTGCCGCCACGACGGCCTCCAGCGCTTCCAGCCATTCGCGTGTTTCCTGCGGGTCGATGTCGGACTGCGTGAGGGAATGAGTCACCGCGTATCTCCAGATTAAATTGCAATTGCAATCGTAGCAATTGCAATTGTATTCACACCATTTAGAATTGCAAATGCAATCGAAACAGCGATGCCAGGCCCTGGCTACAGCCAGGATCCGGTCTGGAGTTTTCGGTTGGGAAGCACGGGCCGCACGCCGCCCGGTGGATACGCGGGCCGGCTGGCCCGCCGGCGATCGATCGCGCAGGCCCGGCGCGCGGGCCGCCTGGCGCCAGGCGGGCCCGGCCGGGCAGGCTCAGGCGTCGGTCGCCAGGCTGTGGTTGGCGGCGTGCTCCAGCGCCTGGACCAGCGCCGAGTGATCCAGCTGGCCGATATCCAGCGCCTGGCAGGCGTTCATCAGCTGCGCCACGCCGGCAGTCTGCGGCAGCGCCACGCCCAGGGCGCGCGCGCCGGCCAGCGCCAGGCCCACGTCTTTCTGGTGCAGCGCGATGCGGAAGCCTGGCGCGAAGGTGCGCTGGATCATGCGCTCGCCGTGCACTTCCAGGATGCGCGAAGACGCGAAGCCCCCCATCAGCGCCTGCCGCACCTTGGCCGGGTCGGCGCCGGCCTTGCTGGCGAACACCAGTGCCTCGGCCACCGCCGCGATGTTCAGGGCGACGATGATCTGGTTGGCGACCTTGGTGGTCTGGCCGTCGCCATTGCCGCCCACCAGGGTCACGTTCTTGCCCATCAGGTCGAACAGCGGCTTGACGCGCTCGAACACCGGCGGCTCGCCGCCGACCATGATAGTCAGGCTGGCGGCCTTGGCGCCCACCTCGCCGCCGGACACCGGCGCATCCAGGTAGTCGCCGCCCAGGGCGTTGATGCGGGCGGCGAAACCCTTGGTGGCGATGGGGTCGATGGAACTGCAATCGACCACGACCTTGCCCGGGGACAGGCCCTGGGCAACGCCGTGCTCGCCGAACAGCACCCGTTCGACGTCGGGCGTGTCGGGCACCATCAGGAAGATGATGTCGGCCCGCTCGGCCACTTCCTGGGCATGGGCGCACACCGTGGCGCCCGCTTGCACCAGGGCGTCCGGCACCTTGCTGCGGGTCTGCGCGAACAGGGTGTGGCCGGCGGCCAACAGGTGGCCCGCCATGGGCGCGCCCATGATGCCCAGGCCGATGAAGCCCAGCTTGAGAGAAGCTTGTGTCATGCGGTGTCTCCGGTGTGGCCGCGGCCGTCGGCGCATGCGGCGAGCCAGCCCAGGCCGGCTTCGGTGCGGCCTTGCGGCTTGTACTCGCAGCCGATCCAGCCCGGGTAGCCCAGCGCGTCGATATGCCGGAACAGCCACGGGTAGTTGATCTCGCCGGTGCCCGGCTCGCCGCGCCCCGGGTTGTCGGCCAGCTGGATGTGGCCGATGCGCCCGATGTGGCCGGCCAGCGTGTTGCCCAGCTCGCCTTCCATGCGCTGCGCGTGGTAGATGTCGTACTGCAGCCGCAGGTTGGGCGAACCCACCTCGTCGATGATCGACAGCGCGTCGCGCGTGCGCGTGACGAAGAAGCCGGGAATGTCGAAGTCGTTGACCGGCTCCAGCAGCAGGCCGATGCCGGCGTCCTGCAGCGCGGCCGCGGCGAAGCGCAGGTTCTCGACCAGCGTGCGGCGGGCCTCGGCGGGCGCCACCCCGGCGGGCAGCTTGCCCGCCAGGCAGTTCAGTTGCGGGCACGCCAGCGCGGTCGCGTATTCGATGGCGCGGGCCACGCCATCGCGAAATTCCGCCACCCGGTCCGGGTGGCAGGCGATGCCGCGCTCGCCGGCGTCCCAGTCGCCGGCCGGCAGGTTGTGCAGCACCTGCGCCAGGCCGTGGGCGCGCAGCGCGTCCGCCAGTTCGCGCGGGTCGTAGGCGTAGGGAAACAGGTATTCCACCGCCTCGAAGCCGGCGCGCGCGGCCGCTTCGAAGCGCTGCATGAAGGGCAGCTCGGTGAAGAGCATCGTCAGGTTGGCGGCGAAGCGCGGCATGGCGGGCCTCCTCAGTCGTCGGCCCGCAGGCGGGCGTGCGGCAGCACCCCTGCCAGCGCCTGGCGGATCGCGGCCTTCTGCGCGGGCGTGACCGCCGCCACCGGGCGCAGCGTATGGCCGGTGGGCGCGCCCTGCAGCCACAGCGCGTATTTCGTGGTGGCCACGCGGTTGTCGGCGTACAGGGCATTCCACAGGCGCAGCAGGCGCGCGTGCATGTCGCGGCCGAACGCGTGGTCGCCGCGCTTGACGGCGTCCCACAGCTGCACCAGCGCCGACGGCACCGCCGTGGTCAGGATCGAGATGACGCCATGCGCGCCCAGCTCGATGCACGGGTACAGCAGCGCGTCCACCGCCGCGAAGATGCGGTCCGAGGGGCGGGCGTCGATCAGCAGGTCGGCCAGCGCCTTCAGGTCGCCCGCGCTCTGCTTCACGCCGACCACGCCGGGCACCTCGCGCATGATCCGCAGCAGCAGCGCCGGGGTCAGGTAGTTCCAGGGGATCACGTTGTAGATCAGGATCGGCACGTCGGTTTCGGCGGCGATTTCCTGGAAGTGGCGCAGCATCGACGCTTCGTCGGTCTTGTAGATGTAGTGCGCCGGGGTCACCTGCAGCGCCGACACGCCCAGGGCCGAGACCGCCTTGGCCTTGACGATGGCGTCGCGCGTGCTGTTGGCGATGACGCCGGCCACCAGCGGCACGCGGCCGTCGATTTCCTCGGCGGCGATCTCGGTGATGCGCCGCAGTTCATCGACGCCCAGCGTGTAGCCCTCGCCGGAACTGCCGCCCACCACCAGGCCGTGCACGCCCTGGTCCAGCATGAAGCGCGTGGTCTGGCGCAGGGCCGGCTCGTCGAGCGAGCCGTCGGCGGCGAACGGGGTGACGAGGGGCGGGACGATGCCCTGGATCTGATCGGGTGAGAATATCTTGTTCATGACCGTGGAATGAAGAATGAAGGGAAGGCTGCGCCGGGCGGGCGCGTCACTGCGGCTCGACGCCGGCAAGCTTGACCAGGCGGGCGAAATTGCCGGTTTCGCTCTTGATGAAGTCCTGGAATGCCTCTGGCGACGAGGCGGCGGCTTCCAGGCCCAGCTGCAAGAGCTTGTCTTTCACTTCGGGGGTGTTGACGGCGCCGACCACCGCGGCGTTGAGCTTGGCGATGACCCCGGGCGGCGTGCCGGCGGGCGCGACCACGCCGTTCCAGGTAATGACCTCGTAGCCGGGGTACATCTCGGCAAGGGCCGGCACCTGCGGCAGCAGGGGCGAACGCTTGGCCGAAGTCACGGCAATGGCCTTGAGCTTGCCGGCCTGGATATGGGGCACCACTTCCAGGATGGGGCTGAACGACAGCTGGATCTGGCCGCTGAGCAGGTCGGCATTGACCTGGTTGCCGCCCTTGTAGGGGATGTGCGTCATCCGCACGCCGGCCAGCGACTCGAACAGCGCGGCCGACAGGTGGGGCGACGACCCCGTGCCGGACGTGCCGTAGTTCACCTTGCCCGCATTGGCCTTCAGGTAGGCCACCAGTTCCTTCAGGTTCGAGACCGGAACCGACGGATGCACCACCAGCACGCTGGGGCTGGTGGTGGTCCGGGCCACGGCCGCGAAATCCTTGGCGGCATCGTAGGGCAGCGTCTTGTACAGGCTGGTATTGGTGGCCAGCGGCCCGCTGCTCAGGAAGCCCAGGGTATAGCCGTCGTTCTTGGCCCGGGCGACGGCGGTGGCGCCGATCGCGCCGGCGGCGCCGCTGCGGTTTTCCACCACGACGGACTGGCCCAGCAGTTCGCCCATGCGCTGCGCGATGATCCGGCCGGATACGTCGTTATTGCCGCCGGCGGCGAACGGCACGATAAGCGTGACGGCGCGCGACGGGTATTCCTGCGCCTGCGCCGTGGCGCACGCGGCGGCGAGCGCGCACAGGGCCGCCGCCTGTCTGAACAAGCTGGTCATTTGGTTTGTCTCCTTGGGTTTGGAAATCAGCCGGCGCGAAGCTGGGGCGGCTTGCCCTCTTCTTCTTCGAGGCCGCTTGCGCGGGCCACGACACGCCGTTTGGACGCCGATATGTGTTGTTCCATCAGGGCCACGGCCCGCGGCTCGTCGCGGGCCTGCAGCGCCTCGATGAATGCCAGGTGCTCTACCATGGCGGGCACTACCCGCATAGGCTGCGCGAGCTCGCTGTCTATGCGGATGAGTTTGATGTGCAGGCTGTTGACCCGGTAGATGTCCGAGACGATCTCGTTGTCCATCGCGTCGACCATGCGGTGGTGCAGCCCCCAGTCGAGCGCCTGGGCATCCTTGTCGAGCTCGGCATCGTGGGGGGAACGCTGGGCGCGTTCCAGCATGCCGCGGTGGGCCTGGGCGATGCCGGCCAGTTCTTCGTCGCTGGCCGAGCGCACGAAATGGGATACCGCCTCGCGCTCGACCATGGTGCGCAGCTGGAAGGCGTTGCGGATCAGCTTCAAGTCCACGTGCGCGACCTGCAGCCCGCGCTTCGGGATGGTGGACAGCAGCCGCGCCGCCTCCAGGCGCGGGATGACTTCGCGCACCGCGCCCAGCGGCAGGCCCAGCATCAACGTAAGCGCTTGCTGCGACACGAACTGGCCCGGGCTCAGCCGGCCCGCCAGCACCTGTTCGCAGAAGCGCTCGTAGGCCAAGTGCCGCAGCTTGGCCGGGCTGGCGGTGGACGATTCGGGCGGATAGGTGGACGGAATCGGTTGCATGGCCGCAGTATAACCACCATCTAACATGTTAGCAACATGTTTAACCGTTGCCAGCCTCGGCGCCCCTCGCAACCGGCCGGGCCGGCGGGGATAATGGGAAGGATCCGCTCCCGTCCCCCGCCTTGAAATCCGGCGCCCCGCCCTTACCTAAGGCCTTCACAGGAAGGAACGCATGGAACAATTTCACGCCACCACCATCATCTGCGTGCGCCGCGGCAACCGCGTCGCGCTGGGCGGCGACGGCCAGGTCACCCTGGGCAACATCGTCATCAAGGGCACCGCCCGCAAGATCCGCCGCCTGTACCACGACAAGATCCTGGCCGGCTTCGCCGGCGCCACGGCCGACGCCTTCACGCTGCAGGAACGCTTCGAGGCCAAGCTCGAAAAACACCAGGGCCACCTGATGCGCGCCGCCGTCGAGCTCACCCGCGACTGGCGCACCGACCGCGTGCTGCGCCGCCTGGAAGCCATGCTGATCGTGGCCGACGCCGAGCACACCCTGGTGCTTACCGGCAACGGCGACGTGCTCGAACCCGAGCACGGCCTGGCGGCCATCGGGTCGGGCGGCGCCTACGCCCAGTCGGCCGCGCTGGCGCTGCTGCGCAATACCGAACTGGCGCCGGAAGTCATCGTCAAGCAGTCGCTGGAAATCGCCGGCGACCTGTGCATCTACACCAACCAGAACCACGTCATCGAAACGCTGGGCGACTGAGCGGCCGCACGGCCGGCCGCAGCCAAGGATTCCGCTTATGTCCGCATCCACCATGACCCCCGGGGAAATCGTCTCCGAGCTCGACAAGTACATCATCGGCCAGCACCGCGCCAAGCGCGCGGTGGCCGTGGCGCTGCGCAACCGCTGGCGCCGCCAGCAGGTCGCCGAGCCGCTGCGCCACGAGATCCACCCCAAGAACATCCTGATGATCGGCCCCACCGGCGTGGGCAAGACCGAAATCGCGCGCCGCCTGGCGAAGCTGGCCAATGCGCCGTTCATCAAGATCGAGGCCACCAAGTTCACCGAAGTGGGCTACGTGGGCCGCGACGTCGACACCATCATCCGCGACCTGACCGAATACTCCATCAAGCAGACGCGCGAACTCGAAATGCGCCGCGTGCGCACCCAGGCCGAAGACGCCGCCGAAGACCGCATCCTGGACGCCCTGGTGCCGCCGCCGCGCAACGCCTCGGGCGAGGCCGAGCGCGGCGAGGAAGGCAATGCCCGCCAGACCTTCCGCAAGCGCCTGCGCGAAGGCAAGATCGACGACCTGGAAATCGAGATCGAAGTCGCCCAGGCCGTGCCGCAAATGGACGTCATGACCCCGCCCGGCATGGAAGAAATGGCCGAGCAGCTGCGCGGCATGTTCGCCGGCCTGGCGCGCGACAAGAAAAAGCCCAAGAAAGTGAAGGTGAAAGAAGCCTTCAAGCTGATCGTCGAAGAAGAAGCCGCCAAGCGCATCAACGAAGACGACCTGCGCACGGCCGCCATCGCCAACGTCGAGCAGAACGGCATCGTGTTCCTGGACGAAATCGACAAGATCGCCGCCCGCCAGGAAACCGGCGGTGCCGACGTGTCCCGCCAGGGCGTGCAGCGCGACCTGCTGCCGCTGGTCGAGGGCACCACCGTCAACACCCGCTATGGCATGGTGCGCACCGACCACATCCTGTTCATTGCCTCGGGGGCGTTTCACCTGTCGCGGCCGTCGGACCTGATCCCCGAGCTGCAAGGGCGCTTCCCCATCCGCGTCGAACTGGAATCGCTGTCGGCGCAAGACTTCGTGCGCATCCTGTCCGACACCGACGCGTCGCTGATCAAGCAGTACACGGCGCTGCTGGCCACCGAAGACGTGCAGCTCGACTTCACCCAGGACGGCATCGACCGCCTGGCCGAACTGGCGTTCTCGGTCAACGAGCGCACCGAGAACATCGGCGCGCGGCGCCTGTACACCGTGATGGAAAAGCTGCTGGAAGAACTGTCGTTCGACGCCACCGCCAGCAGCGGCCGCACCGTCAAGGTCGACGCCGCCTACGTCGACGAACAACTGTCCGAAGCCGCCGCCAGCCAGGACCTGGCGCGCTACGTGCTGTAGCTCGACCGCGCGCGGCCGAATAGGCTATTCGCTATTTTCGACTGCCGGCCGGGCGCAGGGCGTGGCGCATCGCCTGCAGCGCGGCCTCGGTGCCGGCCGCGTCGACGTCCAGGTGGAACACGGCGCGCATGACCTGTTCGCTCTCGGCGCCGATGCGCACGCCCGCGGCCGCCAGCCGGCGGGCGATCTCGCCGGCCGCCAGGCCGGTCTGCGACACGTCGAAGAAGACCAGGTTGGTGTCGATGCGCGGCGACAGCAGGCGGATGCCGGGCAGCTCGGCCAGGCCAGCGGCGAAGACCTGGGCATTGCGATGGTCTTCGGCCAGGCGATCGACGTTGTGGTCCAGCGCATACAGCCCCGCCGCGGCCAGGATGCCGGCCTGGCGCATGGCGCCGCCGAAGCGATGCTTCCAGGCCTCGGCCTCGCGGATAAAGCCGCGGGAACCGGCCAGCACGCCGCCCACCGGGCAGCCCAGCCCCTTGGACAGGTCCAGCCATACGCTGTCGCAGCGGCTGGCGTAGCGCGCCGCGCTGATGCCCGAGGCCACCGCCGCGTTCATCAGGCGGGCGCCATCCATGTGCAGGGCCAGCCCCAGTTCGCGTGCCGCGTCGGCCACGGCCCCGACCTGCTGCACCGGCCAGATCGCGCCGCCGCCTCGGTTGCTGGTCTGTTCGATGACCGCCAGGCGCGAGCGCGGCGACTTGACCCGGGGCTCGCGGCGCGCCGCGCGCAGCTGGCTGGCGGTGTAGATGCCGTCGGCCACGTCGATGCCGCGGATGACGCTGCCGCTGAAGACCGCGGCGCCGGCACCCTCGGACGACACGATGTGCGAATTGGCGGCGGCGATGATCTCGTCGCCCGGGCCGCAGTGCACGGCCAGCGCGATCTGGTTGCACATGGTGCCCGACGGCAGGAAGATGGCCGCCTCCTGGCCCAGCAGCGCGGCGACCCTGGCGTTCAGCGCATTGACGGTCGGGTCTTCGCCGCGCTGTTCGTCGCCGACCTCGGCCTCGGCCATGGCGCGGCGCATGGCCGCGCCGGGCCGGGTGGCGGTATCGCTGATCAGGTCCACGCGCGGGCGGGCGGCGGTCATCGTCAGGCTCCGCGCCGGATGGCGGCCAGCCCTTCGCGCATCACGTCCAGCGTGCGGTCGATGTCCGAGGCGTCGTTGTACGCGTGCAGGCCCATGCGCAGCTGGCCCCGCCGGATGGTGTGGGCCACCCGCGCCGCCTTCAGGCGGTCCGACAGGGGCTGGATCAGCGGGTCGCTCGAAAAACCGTGTCCGCCGGCATCGAGCTGGCCCAGCGTCATGATGTGCGACTGCCGGGGGCCGCTGCCGGGCACCGCGGGCGCGATGCCCAGGGCCTCGATACCGGCATGCAGGCGGCTGGCCAGGCCCAGCACGCGCGCCTGGATGGCCTCGGGGCCCAGGTCCAGCAGCAGTTGCAGCGAGGCATCGGCCGCGTAGGCGCCGGCCAGGTTGAAGCTGCCCAGTTCGAAGCGGCGGCTGCCGTCCTGGTATTCGTAGTCCAGCCCGCCCATGGTGGAATGGTCGTCGGTCAGTTGCTTGACGCCCGAGCGCGACAGGTAGGCGGGGGCCAGGCGGTCGATCCAGCGCGGCGACACATACAGGAAGCCGAAGCCGTACAGGCCGAGCAGGCCCTTGGACGTGGACGTGGCGAAGCCGTCGATGCCTTCGGCCTGCATGTCGTGCTTGAAGATGCCGGCGGTCTGCACGCCGTCGACCAGCAGGAAGATGTCCTGCTTGCGGCAGCGCTCGCCCAGCGGGCGCAGGTCGGTGCGGTGGCCCGGCGCGAACGTGGCGGTGGCCGCGGTGACCAGCCGGGTCTTGCCGTCGATGGCGGCCAGCAGGCCGTCGGTGTCGATGGCGCCGTCGGCCAGCGGCTGCACCATGCGGATCTCGACGCCGCGCTGGCGTTGGCGCAGCCAGGGGTAGATATTGTTCGGGTGCTCGGCGTCGGCGCTGAGCACGACGTTGTCGCCCGGCTGCCACGGCATGGCCCAGGCGATGCTGTTGACGCCGTCGGACACGTTGCGGGTGGCGGCGATGGTGTCCGGCGCCACGTTGATCAGGCGGGCGAATTTCTCGCGGGCCGTGTGCACTTTCACCTCGTGCTCGCTGCGCACCGCCGAGGCGAGCTCGAGGTGGTCCAGGAAGACATCCACCGATGCCCGCACCGCCTTGTGCAGGATCATCTTGTCGCAGATGGACAGGTAGGTCTGGTCCGCCAGCGCCGGGAAGCCCGCGCGGAAGTCCTCGAAAGTCAGGGGTTGGCCGGGTTGGCGGGCGGGCGCGGATGAAGCGTGAGTCATGGAAGTGGGCATGGCGTTAGGGTCAGTGGAGCACCTGGCTCAGGAACAGGCGGGTACGTTCGCTCTTGGGAGCGGCAAAGAATTCTTCCGGCGGGGCGGCCTCGACGATTTCGCCGGCGTCCATGAACACGATCAGGTCGGCCACCTTGCGCGCGAAGCTCATTTCGTGGGTGACGCAGATCATAGTCATGCCGGCCTGGGCCAGCTCGGTCATGACGTCGAGCACCTCGTGGATCATCTCGGGGTCGAGCGCCGAGGTGGGCTCGTCGAACAGCATGACCTGGGGCTGCAGCATCAGCGCGCGGGCGATCGCCACGCGCTGCTGCTGGCCGCCGGACAACTGCCCGGGATACTTCAGGGCCTGTTCGGGGATGCGCACGCGCTTGAGCAGTTCCTGGGCGCGCGCCTGGGCCTCGTCGACGCGCACGCCCTGCGCGCGCACCGGCCCCACCGTCAGGTTGTCCAGCACCGTCAGGTGCGGAAACAGGTTGAAGCTCTGGAACACCATGCCCACCTTGCGGCGCACGGCGTCGATGCGCCGCATGTCGGCGTCGACCTCGGTGCCGTCGACGACGATGCGGCCTTCCTGGTGTTCTTCCAGCCGGTTGATGCAGCGGATGGACGTGGACTTGCCCGAGCCCGACGGGCCGCAGATGACGATCTTCTCGCCGCGCCCGACCGCCAGGCTGACGTCGCGCAGCACGTGGAAATCGCCGTACCACTTGTTGACCTTGTCCAGCACCACGATGGGTTCGGAAGCGCTTGCATTGTGCATGGCAGTGTCCATGGTTATCGTTTCACGGTCAGTTCGTTTTCGAGGCGGGCGCTGTAGCGCGACATGCCGTAGCACATCACCAGGTACAAGAGCGCGATGAACAGGTAGGCCTCGATGCTGTAGCGCACCCAGACCGGGTCCTGGATGGCGGTGGACGTGGCCCGCAGCACGTCGAACATGCCGATGATGCCGATGAAGGTGGTGTTCTTGAAGGCGCGGATGATCTCGTTCATCATCGAGGGCAGCACGATGCGCCCGACCTGCGGCAGCACGATGTAGATCATTTTCTGCCGGTAGCTCAGGCCCACGGTGTCGGCGGCCTCGTACTGCCCTTTGCCCACCGCCTGCAGGCCGCCGCGCACCACCTCGGCCGCGTATGCCGAGAAGAACAGCGTCATGGCGAGCTGGGCGCGCAGGAACTTGTCGATGCTCATGCCCTCGGGCATGAACAGCGGCAGCATCAGCGAGGCCATGAACAGCACGGTCACCAGCGGCAGGCCGCGCACCACCTCGATGAAGCCCACGCACACCGCGCGGATCGCCGGCATCGACGAACGCCGGCCCAGCGCCAGCACCACGCCCAGCGGCACGCCGCCGACCACGGTGCCGACGAACATGATCAGCGTCAGCGGCAACCCGCCCCATTCGTGAGTGGACACCGGCGCCAGGCCGGCCACGCCGCCCAGCATCAGGACGAACACCAGCGCCATGGCCGCGACCCAGCTGCCGGCCACGACCCGGGCCGACGGCCGCGCCAGCGCGCAGGCCAGCGCCAGGCCCAGGATGATGGCGATGACCAGCATGCCGCGCCACTGCTCGTCGTACGGAAAGGTGCCGAACAGCATCACGCGGTATTTCTCGGGCACCACGGCCCAGCAGGCGCCGGCGGCCTGCTTGCAGGCGGCCGCGTCGGGCGAGGTCCACACGGCGCGCGTGATGGCCCAGCCCACCGCGCGCGGCAGGGTCTCGAACAGCACCCACAGCGACAACAGGGTCGCCAGGGCGTTCAGCGGCGAGCGGAAGAAATTGCGCCGCAGCCAGGGCAGCAGGCCATCCTGGCGCGCCGGCGGCGGGCGGCGCAGGCCCTGGACGGGGGTGGCGCGGGAAACGAGTGCGGAATCGCCCATGGTCATCGCTCCCGGATCTGCACGTAGCGGTTGTAAAGGTTCATCAGCGCCGCGATCACGAACGAGATGGCCAGGTAGATGGACATCATGATGGCGATGGCTTCCACGGTGTGGCCGCTCAGCGTGACGATGGTGTTGTTCACGTTGAAGAGTTCCGGGTAGCCAATGGCCACGCCCAGCGAACTGTTCTTGATGATGCTGACGTACTGCCCCGCGGCCGGCGGCACCATGACGCGCAGCGCCTGCGGAAAGACGATCTTCAGGTAGATGTCGAACCGGCTCAGGCCCACGGCCTGGGCCGCCTCGATCTGGCCACGCCCGACCGACTGCACCCCCGAGCGGACGATCTCGGCGATGAAGGCGGCGATGTACAGCGCCAGGCCGAGCAGCAGCGCCACGAATTCCGGCGACAGCGTCAGGCCGCCCTGGAAGTTGAAGCCGCGCAGCACCGGAGCCGTGATCTCCAGGGGCCACGCCAGGGCCGTGCCCGCCGCCAGGGGCAGCGCCGCCGCAACCAGCGCGAGCAGCGTCGCGCCGGGTACGGGCCGGCCGCGGCGGCGCGCCAGGCGCGCGCACAGGGCCCGTGCCGCGCCGCCGGCCGCCAGGGCGGCCAGCACGGCGGCCACCAGCACCCAGGCGGCAGAAGCGTCCGCCAACCAGGGCACGGCCAGGCCGCGATTGCTCAGGAACACCGACTCGCCCAGCGACAGCGCCTGGCGCGGCCGGGGCAGGTTGGCGATCAGGGTGTACCAGAACACCAGCTGTATCAGCTGGGGGGTGTTGCGGAAGACTTCCACGTAGATCGAAGCCAGCTTGCGCATCAGCGGGTTGCTCGACAGCCGGCCCAGGCCGACGGCCACGCCCACCACGGTGGCCAGCAGGATGCTTGCCCCCGAGACCTTCAGGGTGTTGAGAATGGCCACGCCGTAGGCGCGCAGGAACGTGTCGGTCGACGAGAAGGCGATGGACTTCTCGCCGATCTCGAAGCCGGCCCGCGACTCCAGGAAGGAAAAGCCCGTGGAAATGCCCTGCTTGGCCAGGGCATGCTGGGCATTGGCGATCAGGTATGCGGCCAGACCCAGGATGCCAGCCACCACCAGCGCCTGGTAGATCCAGGCGCGGGTGTTGACGTCATTCCAGGCATTGAGCAGGGAAAAGGGCGCACGCGCGGGGTGCCGCCGCCCGGTGGGGTCGAGTGTCATGGCGTCGATGATGTCTGCGGGCCCGGCGCGGCGCGCCCGCAAGGGGCGGCGCCGGGCGCACGCGAGGAACGGAGATCAGTTGAACGGCGGCGCGTACAGCAGCCCGCCGTTAGTCCACTGCGCATTCAAGCCGCGCTCGAGCTTCAGCGGCGAGCCCTTGCCCAGCGTGCGGTCGAACACCTCGCCGTAGTTGCCCACCTGCTTGATGATGCGATAGGCCCAGTCGTTGGGCAGCCCCAGGCCCTTGCCCAGCTCGCCGGTGGCCCCCAGCAGCCGGCCGATCTCGGCGTCGTCCACGGCCTTTTTCTCGTCGACGTTGGCCGAGGTCACGCCGAACTCTTCAGCGGCGATCAGGGCATACACCGACCAGTTGACGATGTCGCGCCATTGCGCGTCGCCCTGGCGCACGACCGGGCCCATGGGGTCCTTGCCGAACACCTCGGGCAGGATGACGTAGTCGTCCGGGTTGCTGGCCACGCTGGCCCGGCCCGAGCTCAGGCCCGAGGTGGACTGCACATGGACATCGCAGCGCCCGCCGAAGAAGGCGTTGTTCAATTCCTTGCGGTCTTCGATGACCACCGGCTTGTAGCTCAGGCCGTTGGCGCGGAAGATGTCGGCGACGATTTTCTCCGAGGTCGAGCCGGGCTCGATGCAGATGGCCGCGCCGTCCAGGTCCTTGACGCTCTTCACGCCCATGTCGCGCCGGACCATGAAGCCCTGGCCGTCGTAGAAGATGGGGGCAGCGAAATCCAGGCCCAGCGTGGTGTCGCGGCTCAGCGTCCAGGTCACGTTGGCCGTCAGCAGGTCGACCTCGGAAGTCTGCAGCGCGGTGAAGCGGGTCTGGCTGGACACTTTCACGAACTGCACTTTATTGGCGTCGCCCAGCGTGGCGGCGGCCACGGCGCGGCACACTTCCACATCGATGCCTTGCCACTGGCCCTTGCTGTCCAGGCCGGAAAAGCCCGGGCGGCCGCCGTTGGCGCCGCAGACGACCTTGTCGCGCTGACGCACGGTTTCCAGCGTAGAGGCCGCGTGAGCGGCCGGAATGCCCGCGAGCAGGGCAGCGCCCAGCATCGCGGTCTTCAGGAACTGCTTCATGGTGTGTTTCCCCTTGTGTGTCAGGTACTGCGGGCACGGAAAGCTGTATCGGGTCGCTTTTTTTGCTCGGCCGCCTGGTGTTCAGGAACGATAGGCGGCCCGGTTCAACAACATGCTCATGCGGAAATCCATGCCGGTGCGCAGGTGGCCGCATATCAGGTCGCGCGCCTGCTCGGCATCGCGCCGCTTGATGGCGCGCAGGATGTCCAGGTGTTCTTGCACCGCCGCCAGCACGCGCTCGGGCCGGCGCTGGCGGACGATGCCGAACGGGATGCGGAAGCGCAGGCGGAACGGGCGGTACATTTCCAGCAGCCGTTCGTTGCGGGACAGCCGCATGACTTCCATGTGGAATTCCACGCCATGGTCGTGCACCTGCAGGATGTCCTGCTCTTGCGGGGCCGCCAGGATGCGCTCGAACTCGTCCTCGTAGGCGTCCAGGCTGCCCAGCTCGCCGCGCTCGGCCGCCAGGAAGCCGGCCATGCCCTCGATGGCGTAGCGGATCTCGTAGATGTCCTGCAGTTCCGCCAGCGACAGGGGCCGCACGATGGTGCCGCGGGTGGGGTGGCTTTCCAGCACGCCCTCGCGCACCAGGTCGCGCACGGCTTCGCGGATGGGCGTGCGTCCGAACCCCAGCGTGTCGGACAGGCTGCGCTCGGACAGGGGAACGTCTTCGGGAAAAGCGCCATCGAGCAGCAGCGCCACCAGGCGCTCGTATGCCCGCTCGCTTTCACGCTTGTTTGGCAACGGTATCATGCTGGCATGATAGAGATATCTTACTGGTATACCAGTTAGGGGAAACCCGGAAACCGCAAGCGCGATGCGCCTGGCGGTCGGGGTACTCCCTTGCCTGTCTGGCTTGGTGTGGCAGATCGGCCAGGTGTCAGACACCCCGAAGGGTGTCTGACACCCAAACGTGTAGAGACCGCCTCCCTAACCGAATGGCGTCAGACACCCTTCGGGGTGTCTGACGCCTGGGAGGGGGATGCCACACTTGAGAGAACGCCAGGGCGCATCCCACCGCCCCCGCAGCACATCCACCCTCAGTTGCTGATTTCCGTGACCACGTAGCGGCCGCCCTGCCGGGTGGCGGTGAACCGCACTTTGTCGCCCGGCTTGATGTCGGCCAGCAGCGCCGGATCGGCCCGGTAGACCAGCGTCATGGCCGGCAGGTCCAGGGCCGCGATCTTGTCGTGCTTGATGGTGACCTTGCCGCCCGCCGCGTCCACGCGGCGCACTTCGCCGCTGGCCGTGGCGGTGGCCGCCGTTTCCTGCTTGGCCGGCTGGGCTTGCGCGGGCAGCGCCGCCCAGCCCGCCAAGCCGGCGGCAACCAGCACCCGTGCCACCGCATTACGCGCCTTCTGCATTGCATTGCTCCTTGTGCCTGAAGCGCCGGCTGGCGCCGGGCGCTTCGCGTACAGGCACAGGATAACGCGTTCGCGAGCGGCATCGCTGGCACTACACTAGGGCTTCCCCAACCAACCACCGATCCAAGGGCACCCGCATGGGCAACCGACTTTCCGCCGTGGCCACGCGCACCGGCGACGATGGCACCACCGGCCTGGGCGACGGCAGCCGCACCGGCAAAGACGCGCCGCGCATCGCCGCGCTGGGCGAGGTCGACGAGCTCAACAGCGTGATCGGCCTGCTGCGCACCGAGCCGCTGCCCGACGACGTGCAGGCCGACCTGGGCAACATCCAGAACGACTTGTTCGACCTGGGCGCCGAACTCTGCATACCCGACCACACCACCCTGGAAGCGGCCCAGCTGGCGTTCCTGGACCAGCGCCTGGCACACTACAACGGCGCGCTGCCGCCGCTGCGCGAATTCATCCTGCCCGGCGGCTGCCGCGCGGCAGCGCTGGCCCACCTGGCGCGCACCGTGGCGCGGCGGGCCGAGCGGTCGGTGGTGGCGCTGGGCCGCCACGACACCGTCAACGCGCCGGTGCGGCAGTACCTGAACCGGCTGTCGGACCTGATGTTCGTGCTGGCCCGCCACCTGAACGGCGCGCAGGGGGCCGGCGACGTGTTCTGGACCAGCCGGCATTCCCGCGTGCAGCCCTAGCAGGCCAGGGCGCGGGCCAGCGGATTTTCCATGAGCATTCTCGTCACCGGCGGCGCCGGCTTCATCGGCTCGAACTTCATCCTGCAATGGCTGCGCCATGCCGACGAGCCGGTCATCAACCTGGACAAGCTCACCTACGCCGGCCACGCCGGCAACCTGGACAGCCTGCGCGGCGATGCGCGCCACCAGCTGGTGCAGGGCGACATCGCCGACGCCGGCCTGGTGGCGCAACTGCTGGCCGCCCACCGGCCGCGCGCGGTGCTGAACTTCGCCGCCGAATCGCACGTGGATCGCGCCATTCGCGGGCCCGACGCGTTCATCCAGACCAACGTCACCGGCACCTTCCAGTTGCTGGAGGCCGTGCGCGCCCATTGGCAGGCGCTGGACGGCCCGGCACGCGCCGGCTTCCGCTACCTGCAGGTGTCCACCGACGAAGTCTACGGCTCGCTCGAACCGCAGGCGCCCGCCTTCGCCGAAGGCGACCCTTACCGGCCCAACAACCCGTATTCGGCCAGCAAGGCGGCCGGCGACCACCTGGTGCGCGCCTATCGCCATACGTACGGCCTGCCGGTGCTGACCACGCATTGCCCCAACAACTACGGCCCGCGCCAGTTCCCGGAAAAACTGATCCCGCTGCTGATCCACCAGGCCCTGGCGGGCAAGCCCCTGCCCCTGTACGGCGACGGCTCGCACATCCGCGACTGGCTGCATGTCGACGACCATTGCGCCGGCGTGCGCCGCGTGCTGGAAGCCGGCGAGCCGGGCCAGGTCTACCACATCGGCGCCGGCCAGGAACGCAGCAACGCCCAGGTGGCCCAGGCCGTCTGCGCGCTGCTGGACGACTGGCGGCCGCGTGCCGGCGGGCGCCCGTACGGCGAGCTGATCACCTTCGTGCGCGACCGGCCGGGCCACGACCGCCGCTACGCCATCGATGCCGGCAAGATCCGGCGCCAGCTCGGCTGGCGGCCGGCCCACGGGTTCGACGACGGGCTGCGCGCCACCGTGCAGTGGTACCTGGACAACCCCCACTGGGTGGCCAGCGTGGCCGGCGGCGCGTATCGCCACTGGCTGCAGACCCAGTACGCGCCATGAAGATCCTGCTGCTGGGCGCCACCGGCCAGGTCGGCAACGCCCTGCGCCGCACGCTGCTGCCGCTGGGCACGGTGGCCACGCCCAGCCGCGCCGACGCCGACCTGGCCGACCTGGACGGCCTGCGGGCCCTGCTGCGCGCCCAGGCGCCCACGCTGATCGTCAACGCGGCCGCCCATACCGCGGTCGACCAGGCGCAGGCCGACCCGGCCCCGGCTTTTCGCGTCAATGCCGAAGCCGTGGCCGTGCTGGCCGCGCACGCGCGGCAATCCGGCGCGCTGCTGGTGCATTACTCGACCGACTACGTGTTCGACGGCGCCAAGCCCTCGCCCTACCGGGAAGCCGACGCCCCCGCCCCGCTGAATGCCTACGGCCAGTCGAAGCTGGCCGGCGAGCAGGCAATCCAGGCCAGCGGCTGCCAGGCGCTGATCCTGCGCACCAGCTGGATCTACGCCGCGCACGGCCGCAATTTCGTCAAGACGGTGCTGGGGCTGGCGCGCCAGCGCGACGCGCTGCGCGTGGTGGCCGACCAGGTCGGCGCGCCGACCTCGGCCGAGCTGGTGGCCGACGTCACCGCGCTGGCCGTGGCCGCCCATCGCCGGCACGGCCTGCCCGGCGGCCTGTATCACCTGAGCGCCGCGGGCCAGGCCAGCTGGCACGACCTGGCCTGCCGCACGGTCGAACGCGCCCGGCGCCTTGGCATGCCGCTGCGGCTGCGGCCCGAGCGCATCCGCGCCATCGCCACCGAAGACTACCCCCTGCCCGCCCCGCGGCCGCGCAACTCGCGGCTGGATACGAGCCTGCTGTCCGACGCGCTGGGCCTGGCCCTGCCCGACTGGACGGTGCACCTGGACCGCACCCTGGACTGCCTGGCCGGGCGCGCGGCGGACGACCTGCCGGAACCCCCATGAAGATCACCCCCCTGGCCATTCCCGACGTCGTGCTGATCGAACCGGAAGTCCACGGCGATGCGCGCGGCCATTTCTTCGAAAGCTACAACGCGGCGCGCTTCGCGGCCCTGCTGGGGCGCACGCCGGCTTTCGTGCAAGACAATCAATCGCGCTCATCGCGCCACGTGGTGCGCGGCCTGCATTACCAGATCCTGCAGCCGCAGGCCAAGCTGGTGCGCGTGGTGGAAGGGGAAATCTTCGACGTGGCGGTGGACCTGCGTCGCTCGTCGCCCACTTTCGGCCGCTGGGCCGGGGCCCGGCTGTCGGCCGCGAACAAGCGCCAGCTATGGATACCGGAAGGCTTCGCGCACGGCTTCATGGTGCTGTCGGACGTGGCCGAGACCCTGTACAAGGCCACCGACTACTACGCGCCCGAACACGAGCGCTGCGTGCGCTGGAACGACCCGCAGATCGGGATCGACTGGCCGCCAGCGGGCGACGTCATCGTGTCGCAGAAAGACGAACGGGGCCGGGCGCTGGCCGATGCGGAGGTCTATCCGTGAGGGGTGGGCCGGTCTTGCGGATAGCGCGGCGCTGAAGGGTGTCAGACACCCTGCGGGGTGTCTGACACCTGGGCCAGCACTTGAAACGCCATCGGCGGACTATCCTGCCAGAGCCTGGCGCCCGGAACGCCATCGGCGAACCGTCGTCGAGGTGTCAGACACCCCGCAGGGTGTCTGACACCTGGGTGTTGACCCCCCGGCCAATGCCGTGGCGATCAGTTGACGCCTGCCGCGTGTGCCTGTTCGTCCGCGTGGTACGACGAGCGCACCATGGCGCCCACCGCCGCGTGCGAGAACCCCATGGCGTAGGCTTCGCGCTCGAACATCGCGAACGTGTCGGGGTGCGCGTAGCGCAGCACCGGCAGGTGGTGTTCGGACGGCTGCAGGTACTGGCCGATGGTCAGCATGTCGACCCCGTGCGCGCGCATGTCGCGCATGACCTGCAGGATCTCGTCGTCGGTTTCGCCCAGGCCCAGCATCAGGCCGGACTTGGTGGGAACCTCGGGGTGCAGCTGCTTGAATTCGGCCAGCAGCTTCAGCGAATGCGCGTAGTCCGAACCCGGGCGGGCCTGCTTATACAGCCGCGGCACGGTTTCCAGGTTGTGGTTCATGACGTCGGGCGGGCCGGCGTTCAGGATGGCCAGCGCGCGGTCCAGGCGGCCGCGGAAGTCGGGCACCAGGATCTCGATGCGCGTGGTGGGCGACAGCGCGCGGATGCGCGAGATGCAGTCCACGAAGTGCGCCGCGCCGCCGTCGCGCAGGTCGTCGCGGTCGACCGAGGTGATGACCACGTACGACAGCTTCATGGCGGCGATGGTGCGCGCCAGGTTCTCGGGTTCGTTCGTGTCGAGCGGGTCGGGGCGGCCATGGCCCACGTCACAGAACGGGCAGCGGCGGGTGCATTTGTCGCCCATGATCATGAAGGTGGCCGTGCCCTTGCCGAAGCATTCGCCGATGTTGGGGCACGAGGCTTCTTCGCAGACCGTGTGCAGGTTGTGCTCGCGCAGGATGCGCTTGATGTCGTAGAAGCGCGAGCCCGGCGCGGCGGCCTTGACGCGGATCCACTCGGGCTTTTTCAGGCGCTCGGCCGGCACGATCTTGATGGGGATGCGCGCGGTCTTGGCCTGCGACTTCTGCTTTTGCGTGGCGTCGTAGGCAGCCGGCGCGGCGGCTTGCGGGTCGTTCGAGGAAAGAGAGGGCTCGAGCGTGGACATTCGTCACCTTCGTCATGAACGGCGCGCGTCGGCGGAAAACGGCGCAGATCCGAGAAAAAAGGGCATTTTAGCGCGTTGCGCCCGCCGGGCCCGGCATGGCGGCCAACAGGCGCGCGGCCAGGCGCTGGCCGACGACGGCCAGGTCCTGCCGGGCGCCGCAGGCCGCCATGTCGACCGTTACCAGGCCTTCGTAGCCACAGGGGTTGATGCCCAGGAAGGGCGACAGGTCCATGTCGACGTTCAGCGCCACCCCATGATAGGCGTGGCCGTTGCGGATCTTGATGCCCAGCGCGGCGATCTTGGCCAGGTCGCCGCCGGGGCCGTGCGGCACGTAGACGCCCGGCGCGCCCGGCTTGCGACAGGCGCCGGCCAGGCCGAAATCGACCAGCGTGCCGATGGCGGCCTGTTCCAGCAGGTGCACGTATTCGCGCACGAACAGGCCGGCGCGCCGCAGGTCGAACAGGGTATAAGCCACCACCTGGCCGGGGCCGTGGTACGTGACCTGGCCGCCCCGGTCGCTCATCACGACGGGAATGGCGCCGGGGTTGAGCAGGTGCTCGGGCTTGCCGGCCTGGCCCAGGGTGTACACGGGCGCGTGCTCGCACAGCCAGACCTCGTCGGGCGTGGCGGCAGAGCGCGCGGCCGTGAAGGCCTGCATGTCGTGCCACACCGGCGCGTAGTCGGCCGGCCGGGTCAGCCACTTGATCATGGCATGCGCCTGGCGGCCCGCCCTACAGGACGATGGACACCATGGGGTGCCCGTGCAGCGCGCGATACAGGTTGTCGAGCTGTTCGCGCGAGGTGGCGCGCACCGTGAAGGTCAGGCCGATGTAGTTGCCGCCCTTGCTGGGCCGCATCTCGACCGTGGCCGAGTCGAATTGGGGGTCGAACTGCAACACCACGTCGGTCAGGGTCTGCGCGAAATCCGGGTGCTGCTTGCCCATGACCTTGATGGGAAAGTCGGACGGGTATTCGATCAGCGATTCTTCGGGCGGAATGGTGTGCATGGAGAAAGTCACCGGCAGGGCCTGCATGCAGGCCCTGGACGCTTACAGGGCGGCGATACGGGCATCATACTCTGCCCGCAATTGCCGATAAACAGGGCCGGGCTTGCCGGTGCCCACGGGTTTGCCGTCGTACCGGGTGGCCGCCAGCACTTCCTTGGTGGCCGAGGTCACCAGCAATTCGTCGGCGGCGGCGACCTCGTCCTGGGTGATGCGGCGCGCCTCGAACGGGATGCCGCGGGCGGCGGCCAGTTCGTTCATCAGGCCGTAACGGATGCCTTCCAGGATGAGATTGTTCTTGGGCGGGGCCAGCAGCTTGCCGCCCGACACGACCCAGATGTTGCTGGACGAGCCTTCGGTCAGGTAGCCGTCGCGGAACTGCGCGACCTCGTCGGCGCCGGCCTCGACCGCGTGCTGGCGCGCCAGCACGTTGCCCAGCAGCGACACGGACTTGATCTCGCAGTGCAGCCAGCGCTCGTCGGGCATGCTGACCAGGCTGATGCCCTGCTCGCGCTGCGCCGCCGAGGGCGGGTTGAACACGGTGGCCATGCCGAACACGGTGGGCGTGACTGGCTGCGTGGGGAAGGCGTGGTCGCGCTTGTACACGCCGCGGGTCACCTGCAGATACACGATGCAGGTGCGCGTGGCCGAACGGCGGGCCAGCTCGCCAATGAGCGCCAGCCAGTCGGCGCGCGGCATCGGCTGCGCGATGCTCAGCGCCTTCAGGCTGCGATCGAGGCGGTCCAGGTGCTCGGTCATGCGAAACGGCTTGCCGTCGTAGACCGGCACGACCTCATAGATGCCGTCGCCGAAAATGAACCCGCGATCCAGCACCGAGATCTTGGCCTCGTCGGCCCGCGTGAATTCGCCGTTGAGATACACCTGGCTGTCGCCCGGCATGCCCGGAATCATGGATGGCTCCTGAGTAGGAAGTAGCGGGGCGGCGGCGCCGCCCGCATGAGGTTGACGTGCGTTATTGGAACTGGCGCTTGACCATGTCGACCAGCCGCCCGAAGAAGCCCGCGCGCTCGACGTCGTCTTGCACCACCAGCGGCTCGGTGCGCAATGTCTTGCCGTCCAGCGTGAGCTGCAGGGTGCCCACTTGCTGGCCCTTGGACAGCGGCGCCACCAGCGGATCGGTGCGCTGCGCCACCGGCTTGATGTCGCCCGACTTGCCGCGCGGCACGGTCAGCCACACGGGGTTGGGCGGGCCCAGCTTGACGGTCTCGACCTTGCCTTCCCAGACGCGGGCGTCCAGGCCGGGCTGGGCCTTGTCGTACAGCTTGACGGTGTCGAAGTTCTGGAAGCTCCAGTTCAGCAGCTTCAGGCTTTCTTCGGCGCGGGTGGCTTCGCTGTCGGCCCCGGCCAGCACCGTCAGGATGCGGCGGTCGCCGCGCAGGGCGGTGGACACCAGGCAGTAGCCGGCGGCCTCGGTATGGCCGGTTTTCATGCCGTCGACCGACGGGTCGGCCCACAGCAGGCGGTTGCGGTTGGGCTGGGTGATCTTGTTGTAGCTGAACTCTTTCTGCTTATAGTAGTGAAAGTAGTCCGGGTGGTCGTTGATCAGGGCGGCCGACAGGATGGCCAGGTCGGCCACGGTGGTGATGTGCTGCGGGTCGGGCAGGCCGGTGGCGTTCATGAAGTGCGTGTGGCCCATGCCCAGGCGCTCGGCTTCCTGGTTCATCAGCGCGGCGAACGCCGATTCGCTGCCGCCCACCGCTTCGGCCAGCGCCACCGAGGCGTCGTTGCCCGATTGCACGATCATGCCCTGGATGAGCTCGTCGACGGTGACGGGCTTGCGCGGCTCGATGAACATGCGCGACCCGCCGGTGCGCCAGGCGTGCTCGGACACCGGCACCTGCTGTTCGAGCGTGATGCGTTTTTCCTTCAGCGCATTGAACACCACGTAGGCGGTCATGATCTTGGTCAGCGAGGCCGGCTCGATCTGCATGTCGGGGTTGGCCGACGCCAGCACCTGGCCGCTGTTGACATCGATGGTGACCCACGCGCGCGCGGCGATGGTGGGGGCCGGCACGGCCGACAGTTCCGCGACCGGCGTGGCGGCTGCCGCGGCGGGCGCGGTGGCCGCCGCCGGTGCCGCCGGCTGCTGCTGCGCCCAGGCGGGCGAGGACGCTGCCATCATCGCCGACAGCACGGCGCCGGCCAGCGCATGGCGAGGGAACGCAACAGAAGACGGAAAGGAACGAGTTTTTTTCATCGGCAAGGAGCTTCCACGATCAAGAGCCGCCCGCACGGGCGAAGAGCTGCATCATTATAGGCAGGGGGATGGGACCGCGCGGGCGCGGCAACGTTCCGGACGGCATCGAACCGGTAACGCGATGCTAATCCAGCACCACCTTCAACCGGGCCTGCACCAGCGCGCGCAGCACCAGCAGCTTGCCATGGAAGAAGTGCGAGGCGCCCGGCACCACCACCACCGGCACGTCGCGCGGGCGGGCCCAGTCCAGCGTCTCGGACAGGGGCACCACGTCGTCGAGCTCGCCGTGCACCATCAGCGTATCGGCCGGCACGGCGATCTCGCTGGCCTGGAAGCGCTGCACCGCCGCCCCCATCAGCATCAGCGCGGCGGGCAACCGGTCGTCGCCGGCGTCAGCCAGGCCGGCGTAGGTCTGGGCGGCCACGGCCGTGCCGAACGAGAACCCGGCCAGCACCCAGGGGGCGGCGGCCAGGTCGGGGTAGCGCTCGCGCACCTGGGCCACCAGCGCCAGCATGTCCTGGGTTTCGCCGCGGGCCTTGTCGAACTGGCCTTCGGACTGGCCCACGCCGCGGAAATCGGGGCGCACCGCCACCAGGCCGTGCTGGCCGCAGGCGCGCGCGATGGTGGTGACCACCTTGTTGTCGCGGGCGCCGCCCTGCAGCGAATGGGGATGCAGCACCAGCGCCCAGCCGCGCGCCGGGCCGGCGGGCCAGTCGACGGCGCAATCGATACGGCCGGCTTCGCCGGTGAAAACCTGGGATTCGGTGCGTGCGGGCATGGACGGGCGCAAAAAGGGATAGGTGGCCTGCCATGTTACCAACCCCGCCCGTGACCCGCCGCGGCGCGGTGCCCTACAATCGCCGCCATGCTTATCGATGCCCGCCACACCGACCTGCCCGCGCCCGAAACGCTGGTGCGCGAACTGTCCGAGCGGCTGGACGGCTTCCAGGATATTGCCTGGACGGCCAGCACCGGATCCACCAACGCCGACCTGCTGGCGCGCGCGCGCGCCGGCGCGGGCTCGTGGCTGCTGGGCACGCACCTGCAGCAAACCGGGCGCGGCCGCGCCGGGCGCGCCTGGCAGAACCGGGTGGGCGCGGCCTTGATGTTCTCGTGCGCCTTTCCCGTGCGCATGCCGGCCAACCGGCTGCCGGCCCTGTCGCCGCTGGCCGGGCTGGCCGCCTGCGAAGCGCTGCGCGGGCTGGCGGGCGGCGCCGACGGGCTGTGCGTCAAATGGCCCAACGATGTCCAGTGGCACGACGCCAAGCTGGCCGGCGTGCTGGTGGAATCGACCCGCGACCCGAGCGTGCCGGGCGGCTACACCGTCGTCGTCGGCATGGGCCTGAATCTGCGCGACGCCGACACGCTGTCGCACTCGCTGGACCGGGCCATCGCCGACTGGACCTGCGTGGTCGAACAGGCCGGCAGCCGGCCGGTCAGCGCGGCCGATATCGTCTGCGCCGCCGCCACGGCCTGGCGCCAGGCCGTGCGCGACCTCGAATCCGACGGCTTCGCGCCGTTCCGCCCGCGCTTCGACGCGGTCGACGCGCTGGCCGGCCGCATGGTGAATGTCATCGACCAGGGCGCCGTGCTGTTCAGCGGCCCCGCCCAGGGGCTGGACGACCAGGGCCGCCTGCTCGTGCAAACCGCCCAGGGCCAGGTGCCGGTATCGGTGGGCGAGATCTCCATCCGGCCGCAAGCCGCCGGTTCCGGCCTGGGGCGCGCATGATCCTGCTGATCGACTCGGGCAACAGCCGCCTGAAAGTCGGTTGGCTCGACACGGCCCATCCGCAGGCGCCGCGCGAACCGGCCGCCGTGGCCTTCGACAACCTCGACCCCGACGCGCTGGGCGACTGGCTGGGCACGCTGGCCGTGAAACCGGCCCTGGCGCTGGGCGTCAACGTGGCGGGCGGCGAACGCGACGCGGGCATCCGCGCCGCCCTGGCCCGGCATGGCTGCCCGGTGCACTGGATCACCTCGCGCCGGCACCTGCTGGGGCTGGAAAACCGCTATACCCAGCCCGCGCAGCTGGGCGCCGACCGCCTGGTCGCGCTGCTGGGCGTGCGCAGCCGGCTGCCGCAGGCGCACCCGCCGTTCGTGCTGGCCTCGTTCGGCACGGCCACTACCATCGATACCGTCGGGCCGGACGGTGTGTTCATCGGCGGCCTGATCCTGCCCGGCCCGGCGCTGATGCGCAGTTCGCTGGCGCGCGGCACCGCCAACCTGCCGCTGGCCGACGGGCCGGTGGCCGATTTCCCGGTCGACACGCACCAGGCCATCGCCTCCGGTATCGCCGCCGCGCAGGCGGGCGCCGTGGTGCGGCAATGGCTGGCCGCCTGCCGGCAGTACGGACGCCCGGCCGACCTGTACGTGGCGGGCGGCGGCTGGCCCGAGGTACAACAGGAAACCGAGCGCCTGCTGGTCCAGGCCGGCGGCGCGGCGGGCCAACCGGCGGCGCCCGCCTACCTGGACCGCCCCGTGCTGGACGGCCTGGCCCTGCTGGCGTCCCAACCCGACCCGCAAACCCTTTGAGCGTGCCGCCATGCGTGTGCTTTTCCTGCTGATCGTGCTGGCCAACCTGTGGGTCTACGCCCTGGGCCAGGGCTGGCTGGGCAACCGCCCCGACGACGCCGGCCGCGACAGCGCCGCCTTCAGCCAGGAACTGAACGCCGACAAGGTGAAGATCCGGCCCTGAGGGGGTCTTTCAGGTGCCTGGCTGTCTCAATGGCGAACGGGTGTCAGACACCCTGCGGGGTGTCTGACACCCGGCAAAGCCGCGGAATCGCCTGACAAAAGGCTGCCGAATCGCGACGGTGGGAACAACATTGAGGCACCGCCTCAAGACATACGAGCGCCATGCACCGGTATCTCAGGTGTCAGACACCCCGCAGGGTGTCTGACACCCGGCGAAGCCCTCGATGCCAGCGGCCGCCCCGCCTACAGCCAGCCTTCCAGCGCCTTCAGGGTGCGCTCGGTGGCGCCGGCGTGGGTGGCCGACCAGTCGCGCGCGGCGCGGCCCATGGCCTGGCGGCGGTCTGCGTCGTCCAGCAGGGCCAGCGCGGCATCCACCGCGGCCTGCGCGTCGGGCGCGCGCAGCACGGCCCCGGCGGCGATGGCGTCCTCGGCGGCCTGCTTGAAGTTGAACGTGTGCGGCCCCACCACTACCGGCACGCCGGCCGCACAGGCCTCGATCAGGTTCTGCCCGCCCAGCGGCGCGAAGCTGCCGGCCACGATGGCCACGTCGGCGGCGGCGTAATAGAAGGCCATTTCGCCCAGGGTATCGCCCAGCACCGCATCGACCTCGCCTTCCACCGGCGGCAGCGCGCCGGCCGGCGCCGTGGCCTGGGAACGCCGCGCGAACGACAGGCCGGCGCCGCGCAACTGCGCGGCCGCCTCGTCGAAGCGTTGCGGGTGCCGGGGAATCAGCAAATACAGCACCGGCCGCCCCGCGCCGGCGCGCGCGCGCATGGCCTGCGCGAACCAGGCGTCCTCGCCCTCGCGCGTGCTGGCCACCGCGATCACCGGCCGCCCCAGCGCCTGGCGCCAGGCCCGGCCGGCCTGCACCTGCTGCGCCGGCAGCGCCAGGTCGAATTTCAGATTGCCGGTGACCTGCACCCGGCGCGCGCCCGCCTGTTCCAGGCGGCTCGCGTCTTCCGGCGTCTGGGCCAGTATCGCGTCCAGGCCGGCCAGCGCCTCGCCCAGGACCTGGCCCAGCCACCCCGCCTGGCGCAGCGAAGACGCCGAGAACCGGGCGCTGACCAGCGCCATGCGCACCCCCTGCCGGCGCGCCTGGGCCAGCAGGTTGGGCCATACCTCGCGCTCGATCAGCAGCCCGCAGCGGGGCGTATGGCGCGCCAGGAAGCCGCGCGCCGCGCCGGGAAAGTCGTAGGGCAGCCAGGTCTGGCGCAGTTGCCCGGCGGCGATGGCGTCCGAAAACAGGCGCGCGCCCTCGGCCCGGCCGGTGGCGGTGGTGTGGGTCAGCAATACCGGCAGGCCGCGCTGCAGCAAGGCCTGCACCAGCGGCTGGGCGGCGCGCGTCTCGCCCAGGCTGACCGCGTGCACCCACACGGGCGGCCGGGCGAACGGCGCCGGCTCGGCCGGATCCGGCCGGCCGAAGCGCGCCGCCGAGAAAATGCCCCAGTCGCCGCCCGCGCGCCGGGCGCGCCGGGCCATCCACAGCCACACCAACGGCGCGGCCGCGCGCAAGGCCAGGGTATAGGCGCCGCGCCGCATGTCAGCCTGCTGCCTGGCGGCGCCGCGACACCGGGTAGGCGGGCCGCGGCATGTCAGCTGGCCGCCAGCGCCTGGTCGACCGAGGCCAGTACGGCCCCGCGCGAAGGCGGGGCGCCGCGGTCGCCCAGGCTGGCGGTGAAATTGGAACCGATCAGGGGCGTGCGCACCGGCGTGGACGCCCGGTAGATGCCCACCGTGGGCCGGCCCAGCGCGGCCGACAAGTGGGTCAGGCCGCTGTCGAGCCCCACCATGATGCGCGCCCCCGCCAGTTGGCGGGCGATGGCGGTCAGGTCCATGCGCGGCAACACTTCCACGCCGTCCAGGCCGGCCACCAGCGCCTGGGCGCGCTCGGCCTCTTGCGCATTGCCGGCCAGCAGGCGCAGGGTGCAGCCCGCCTGGCGCACGCGGGCGAAGACAGCGCGCCAGTCGTCTTCGGGCCACAGTTTGTCGTCGCGGCTGGCCGACGGCATGATGACCGCGTAACCGCGGTCGGTGTTCAGGTGATGGTGCGGGCGGGCGCAGTCTTCGGGGGCGGCGGCGCAGGCCCGGGCTTGCGCCTGCGCCGCCTGGGCGAAGGCCTGCAGGCCGAAGTCGGGCGGCCCGTTATAGGTGTAACCAAACGCCAGCGCGGCCAGCTTGCGCTGGCGGATCACGGCGGGCTGCCAGAAATCGACCCGGTGGCGCACCTGGTAGAACAGCGACGCCAGCGGCTCGCGGGCCGAACGCCAGTCCAGCCCGTGGCGCACGCCACGCGTCTGCCGCACCAGCCAGGCCGACTTCATCAGCGCCTGCATGTCCAGCACGACGTCGTATTGCACCGCACGCAGCCGCTCGGCCAGCGCGCGCCGCTCGGCCTTCACGGGCGCCGACCACCAGGCCTTGCGCCAGCGCCGATGGGCCACCTTGATGACCTCGTGCACGGCGGGATGCCAGCCAGGGATTTCGGCGAACGCTTCTTCCGCCACCCAGTCGATGACAGCATCGGGAACGTGGCGCGCGATGTCGGAAATAGCCGGCAGCATGTGCACCAGATCGCCGAGCGAGGAGGTACGGACGATGAGAATGCGGGTTGCCATCAATTACTAGTGGGAACCTTCGGGTGTATTCGTGCAAAAGACCGTGCAGGCCTTCGCGGTATTATTACTGTTACGTTTGACCCGATCCGGGGCGGGCCACAACACAGAATCCCGGCAATTTACAACAAACCCAAGACTTATGACGTCTACCCCTATTGGCGACCGCAAGGTTCGCTTCGCCCTGGTGGGCTGTGGCCGCATTTCCAAGAACCACATCGGCGCCATCGAAAAACACCAGGACCGGGCCGAACTGGTGGAAATCTGCGACACCGACCCCGCGGCCCTGAAAGCCGCCCACGAGGCCACCGGCGCCAAGCCGTTCGCCTCGCTGGGCGAACTGCTGGCCGAAAGCACCGCCGACGCGGTGATCCTGGCCACGCCGTCCGGGCTGCACCCCTGGCAAGCCATCGAGGTGGCCCAGTCCGGCCGCCACGTGGTCAGCGAAAAGCCCATGGCCACCCGCTGGGAAGACGGCAAGCGCATGGTCAAGGCCTGCGACGACGCCGGGGTGCATCTGTTCGTGGTCAAGCAGAACCGCCGCAACGCCACCCTGCAGCTGGTGAAGAAGGCCATCGAGCAGAACCGCTTCGGCCGCCTGTACATGGTCACGGTCAACGTGTTCTGGACCCGCCCGCAAGAGTACTACGACGCCGCCCGCTGGCGCGGCAAATGGGAATGGGACGGCGGCGCCTTCATGAACCAGGCCAGCCACTATGTCGACCTGCTCGACTGGCTGATCGGCCCGGTCGAAAGCGTGTATGCCTACACGGGCACGCTGGCGCGCCGCATCGAGGCCGAAGACACCGGTGTGGCGGCGCTGCGCTGGCGCCACGGCGCCATGGGGTCGATCAACGTCACCATGCTCACCTACCCACAGAACCTGGAAGGCTCCATCACCATCCTGGGCGAGAAGGGCACGGTGCGCGTGGGCGGCGTGGCGGTCAACCGCATCGACGAATGGAAATTCGCCGAACCGCATGCCGACGACGACAAGATCCGCGACGCCAGCTACGAAACCACGTCCGTCTACGGCTTCGGCCACCCGCTGTACTACGACAACGTCATCAGCACGCTGCGCGGCGACAGCCTGCCCGACACCGACGGGCGCGAAGGCCTGCAGTCGCTGGCGCTGCTGACCGCCATCTACCGTTCGGCGCGCGACGGCGTGCGCATCCCGCTGCCGCTGGACTGAACATGCCCACCATCCACCCCACCGCCATCGTCGACGACGGCGCCCGCATCGGCGCGAATTCCCGCGTCTGGCACTGGGTGCACATCTGCGGCGGCGCCGAGATCGGCGAAGGCTGCTCGCTGGGCCAGAACGTGTTCGTGGGCAACCGCGTGCGCATCGGCAACCGCGTGAAGATCCAGAACAACGTGTCGGTATACGACAACGTCTTCCTGGAAGACGACGTGTTCTGCGGGCCCAGCATGGTGTTCACCAACGTGTACAACCCCCGCGCGGCCATCGAGCGCAAGAGCGAATACCGCGACACGGTCGTGCGGCAGGGCGCCACGCTGGGCGCCAACAGCACCATCGTGTGCGGCGCCACCGTCGGCCGCTATGCCTTCGTGGGCGCGGGCGCGGTGGTCAACAAAGACGTGCCCGACTTCGCCCTGGTGGTGGGTGTGCCCGCCCGCCAGATCGGCTGGATGAGCCGCCACGGCGAACAACTCGACCTGCCCCTGGCGGGCGATGGCGAAACCACCTGCCCCCATACGGGCGAACGCTACATCCTGACGAACGGCGTGTGCCGACTGGCCTGAGACTCTCATGCAATTCATCGATCTGAAAAAGCAATACCAGGCGCTGCGCGACCCGATCAACGCGCGCATCCAGGCCGTGCTGGACCACGGCCAGTACATCATGGGCCCGGAAGTCAAGGAACTCGAGGCGGCCCTGTGCGCCCACACCGGCGCGCGCCACTGCATCACGGTGGCGTCCGGCACCGAGGCCCTGCTGATGTCGCTGATGGCGCTGGGCATCCGGCCCGGCGACGAGATCATCACCACGTCGTTCACCTTCGTGGCCACCGCCGAGGTCATCGCGCTGCTGGGCGCCAGGCCGGTGTTCGTCGACGTGCAGCCCGACACCTGCAACATCGACACCACCCAGATCGAGGCCCGCATCACCGCGCGCACCAAGGCCATCATGCCGGTGTCGCTGTACGGCCAGTGCGGCGACATGGACGAAGTCAACGCCATCGCGGCGCGGCACGGCATCCCCGTCATCGAAGACGCGGCCCAGAGCTTCGGCGCCACGTACAAGGGCCGGAAAAGCTGCAACCTGTCCACCATCGGCTGCACCAGCTTCTTTCCCAGCAAGCCGCTGGGCTGCTACGGCGACGGCGGCGCCATCTTCACCGATGACGACGCCATCGCCCAGGCCTGCCGCGAGATCCGCGTGCACGGCCAGTCGGCCCGCTATTACCACACCCGCATCGGCGTGGGCGGCCGCATGGACACGCTGCAATGCGCGGTGGTGCTGGGCAAGCTCGAACGCTTCGAATGGGAAATCGCGCAGCGCGTCGAGATCGGCGCGCGCTACAGCCGCCTGCTGGCCGACCTGCCGGCCGGCGCCGGCACCGTCTCGGTGCGGCCCGACCGCGACAGCGTCTGGGCGCAATACACCGTCATGGTGCCCGACCGCGACGCGGTGCAGGCCCGGCTGAAAGAAGCCGGCATTCCCACTGCCGTGCACTACCCGCGGCCCATTCATGCGCAGCCCGCCTACGAGCATTACGCCGACGGCGCGCACCCCACGCCGGTGTCCGACATGCTGGCCGGCCGGGTCATGAGCCTGCCCATGCACCCCGACCTGGACCCCGCCACCCAAGACCGCATCGTCGCGGCGCTGCGCGCCGCCCTTGCCTGACCCCCACCCGTACATGCCGCAGAAGATCCTGACCGTCCTGGGCGCCCGCCCGCAATTCATCAAGGCCAGCGTGGTGTCGGCGGCCATCGCCGCCCGTGCCGAGCTGGCGGAAGTCGTGGTGCACACCGGCCAGCATTTCGACGCCAACATGTCGGACGTGTTCTTCGACGAGCTCGGCATGGCCAAGCCGGCCTACACGCTGGGCATCCACGGCGGCAGCCACGGCGACATGACCGGCCGCATGCTGATCGCGGTGGAACAAGTGCTGCAGCGCGAACAGCCCGACGTGGTGATGGTCTACGGCGACACCAACTCGACCCTGGCCGGCGCGCTGGCGGCGGTCAAGCTGCACATCCCGGTGGCGCACGTCGAGGCCGGCCTGCGTTCGTTCAACATGCGCATGCCCGAAGAGATCAACCGCATCCTGACCGACCGTATTTCACGCTGGCTGTTCACGCCCACCGAGACCGCCACGCGCCACCTGCGCGGCGAAGGCGCGGCGGCCGAACGCATCGAGCAGGTGGGCGACGTCATGTACGACGTGGCCCTGCACCACGGCGCGCGCGTGTCCGAAGACGGCGGCGCGCTGCAGCGCCTGGGCATGGCGCCGGGCAGCTATGTGCTGGCCACCATTCACCGCGCCGAGAACACCGACGACCCGCAGCGTCTGGGCGCCATTGTCGACGCCCTGTGCAGCGTGGCGGCGAGCCACCCGGTCGTGTGGCCGCTGCACCCGCGCACCCGCGACATCCTGGACAAGCACGGCATGATGGCGCGGGCCCGCGACGCGCTGTGCCTGACCGACCCGGTGGGCTACCTGGACATGGTGCAGCTGGAAAAATACGCCATGCTGATCGCCACGGACTCGGGCGGCGTGCAGAAAGAAGCCTTTTTCCACCAGGTGCCCTGCGTGACCCTGCGCGACCAGACCGAATGGACCGAACTGGTGGACGCCGGCTGGAACCGCCTGGCCGACACCCGCTCGAAAACCGCCCTGGAAACCGCCGTGGCCCAGGCGCTGCAGGCGCAGCCGCGCCGCATCACGCCGTACGGCGCCGGCGATGCCGCGGTGCGCATCGCCGCCACGCTGGCACAGCCGGCCTGATCCGCCCGCCGCGCCAGGCTTCGGCAAGGCCGGCGCGGCTTTCTGCCCTGGATACTCCATGCCGTACACCCTCACCCTGGCCATCCTGCTGTGTATCGTCTTCGCGCTGTCGGCATTCGGCACCTGGAAGATGATCGCCTGGGCGCACCGGCGCAACATCGTGGATACGCCCAACCATCGCAGCTCGCACACACTGCCCACCGCGCGCGGCGGCGGCGTGGCGCTGGTGGCGGCGTTCTACGCCGGCACCGCCGCCGCCTGGGCCGCCGGCCTGCTGGACGCGCGCACCGTGGTGCTGCTGTGCTGCGGCCTGCCCATCGCCATCGTCGGCTACATCGACGACGCGCGCTCGCTCAGCGCCCGCACGCGCCTGGCCGTGCATGCGGCCGCGGCCGCGGCGCTGCTGTGGGGTCTGTGGCCCCTGCCCGCGCTGGGCATCGCCGGGTACCGCCTGCCCGCGCCGGCGGTGGCCGTGCTGTACCTGCTGGGCCTGGTGTGGCTGACCAACCTGTACAACTTCATGGACGGCATCGACGGCATCGCGGCCGGGCAGGCCTTGGCCGCGGGCGCGCTGTGGGCGGCGCTGGCCCCGGGCGCCGTCGGCGTGCCGGCGCTGCTGTTCGCCGCCGCGGCCGCCGGCTTCCTGCTGTACAACTTCCCGCCCGCGCGCATTTTCATGGGCGATGCCGGCAGCGGCTTCTGCGGCTTCATCGTGGGCGCGCTGGTGCTGCACCAGGCCGACGCCACCCATACGTCGCCCCTGCTGTGGCTGATCCCGCTGAGCCTGTTCGTATGCGATGCCACGGTCACGCTGGCCACGCGCGTGATGCGCGGCCAGCGCGCCAGCGAGGCGCACCGCTCGCATGCCTACCAGCGCCTGTCGCGCCGCGTCGGCCGGCACCTGCCGGTCAGCGCCGGTTACTTTGCGGCGACGCTGGTGCCGCTGGGCGCCTGGTTCCTGTGGGCCGGCCAGCAACCCGGCAGCCGCGCCGGGCTGGCCTTCGTGGTGGCCGTCGCCGTGCCGGCGCTGCTGGCCGTCTGCCTGGGCGCGGGACGCGAAGACACGCCCGCGCCGCCGGCCCGCTAGGCCCATCCGTTCTTCACGTCTTTGCAAGGCCGACCCCGCATGACGACTCCCACCATCTGGTATGTCCATCCCTACGCCGGCGGCCCTGGCGTGGGCCGCTACAGCCGGCCGTACGAGCTGGGCCATGCGTGGCGGCAGGCCGGCGCGCGGGCCGTGGTGATCACGGCCGACTTCCATCACCTGCAGGACACGCCCGGCAGCCATCGCGGCGCCTGCGACATCGAAGGCGTGCCGTACGAATTCCTGCGCACGCCGTCCTACCAGGGCAACGGCCTGGGCCGGCTGGCCAACATGGGCACCCTGGCCCTGCAGCTGCTGCGCCACCGCGGCGCGCTGGAACGCCGCTACGGCAAGCCGGACATCGTCATCGGCTCGTCGCCGCATCCGTACGTCTTTCCCGCCACGCACCGCGTGGCGCGCCACTACGGCGCGCACTCGGTATTCGAAGTGCGCGACCTGTGGCCGCTGAGCCTGGTGGAACTGGCGGGCGTGCCGCCCACGCACCCGCTGGTGCGCGCCACGGCATGGCTGGAACGCCATGCCTACACCCATGCCGACGCGGTCGTGTCGCTGCTACCCAAGACGGCCGAATACATGCAGGCCAAGGGCCTGCCCGCGGATCGCTGGCACTACATCCCCAACGGCGTGGACACCGCCGCACGCCTCGCGGCCGGCGTCTCGAACGCCCCCATGCAGCAGGCGCAGCGCTGGAAAGCCGAAGGCCGGCGCGTCGTGGTGTACGCGGGCGCGCTGGGCGTGCCCAATCATGTCGAATCGCTGGTGCAGGCCATGGCGATCCTGCACGCGCAGCAAGACCGCCGTCTGGCGGCCCTGATCGTGGGCCGCGGCGAACGCGCGCAGCACTTGCGCGACCTGGTCCGGCAGCAGGGCCTGGACGATTGCGTGGCGCTGCACGACCAGATCGCCAAGCGCGAAGTGCCGGCGCTGCTGGACACCGCCGACATCGGCTATATCTCGCTCAAGCCCGAGCCCCTGTTCCGCTTCGGCATCAGCCCCAACAAGCTGTTCGACTACATGCTGGCGCGCCTGCCGGTGCTGTTCGCCGTGCAGGCCGGCAACAATCCGGTGGCCGAGCACGACTGCGGGTTCAGCGCGCGGCCGGGCGACGCCGAATCGGTGGCCCAGGCGCTGCAGGCCTTCGCGGCCCTGCCCGACGCGGAACTGGCCGCCATGGGGCAGCGCGGGCACCGCTATGTGGTGTCGGAACATGGCTACCCGCAGCTCGCGCAGCGCTATCTGGGCATTGCGGATACGCCACAGAAGCCGCGAAACGCGACGTAAGCTGATCCTACTTTGTACTAGCTTCTTGTGACATTCCTCACGGAGGGCATACGGCGCGGCCCGCGGCACGCTGTGCGGACACATTTTGCCCACCCTGGAATCACTTATGTTGCATGTATCCGGAGTGAAACACGTACATTGCAAAGCCACACCCGCTATTCAGGCAGGCTTACACCGCAGTGTGCATTTCCCCAGATAACGTCATCCCTCGCAATCCAGGCCGCGTCGCGCTGCTGGGCGCCGCCAACAGCATCCATACCATTCGCTGGGCCAATGGCCTGGTCGAGCGCGGCATCGAAGTCCACGTCCTGACGCTGCATGCCCCGGGACGCGAGCTTTCCCCGCAGGTGCACCTGCACAGGTTGCGCTGCCGGGCCCCGCTGGGCTATGCGCTGGCCGCCGGGCGCGTGCGGCGCGTGCTGGCCGAGGTGCAGCCCGAGCTGCTCAATGCCCACTACGCCAGCGGCTACGGCCTGCTGGCGCGGCTGTCCGGCTTCGCGCCCACGCTGCTGTCGGCCTGGGGCAGCGACATCTACCAGTTCCCGCACAAGAGCCGGCTGCATCGCCGCGTGGTGGCCGACAACCTGCGCTTCGCCACGCTGGTGGGCTCGACCAGCCACGCCATGGCGCGCCGCATCGAGGCCATCCAGCCGGCCTCCATCGCGATCACGCCTTTCGGCATCGACCACACACAGTTCTTCCCCTGTACCCGCGCCGAACCGTCGGCGACCGCCCCCATCGTCATCGGCGCGATCAAGGCGCTGGAACATCAATACGGCATCGATACGCTGCTGCGCGCCTTCCAGATCGTCGTGTCGCAACTGGACCGGTCCCACCCCGACATCTCGCGCCGGCTGGAACTGCGCATCTACGGCAAGGGCAGCGAAAAGCAGAAGCTGAAGAAGCTGGCGCGCGAACTGCAGCTGGACGAGCGCGTGGTGTTCGTCGGCTTCATCCCCCACACCAAGGTGCCCGAGGCGCTGGCCACGCTGGACGTCTACGTGGCGCTGAGCCGGCAGGACAGCTTCGGCGTGGCCATCCTGGAAGCCTCTTCCTGCGGCATCCCGGTGGTGGTGTCCGACGCGGACGGCCCGGCCGAGGTGGTGGCCGACAACGAATCGGGCTTCATCGTGCCGGTCGACGACCCCGGCTTCGCGGCCGCGCGCATCGTCGACCTGGTGCTCAACCCCGAGCTGCGCGCGCAGATGAGCGCGCGCGGCCGCGAGCACGTGCTGCAGCACTACACCTGGGACCACAGCCTGGACGTGATGCTGGCGGCCTATCGAAAAACGCTATGCTTGGCGAATTCCGGCACGCGTCCCGATACGCCATGACCTTGCTGATGCTGCTGGTGATCGCCAGCTTCTCCGCCATTCACCTGCTTGAGTTCCTCAGCTACTACGCCCGCGTGGCGGGCAGCCTGGCGGGCAAGCCGGTGACGGGCTACGCCATCCAGAATGCCACCACCACGGTCACGCGCTTCTTCTACCTGGCGCTGATGCCGATGCTGGGCTTCCTGATCGACCGCAGCCTGCCGCGCGCGCATTACCTGTACATGGGCCTGGCCGCGCTGTTCGGCGCGGCGCTGCTGTCGCTGCTGGCGTACGGCCTGCGCCGCTACTGGATCGCGCTGCTCACCAATTTCATCACGCGCCACGAAGGCCGCCCGCGCGTCACGCCGGCCGAATTGCGCGGCCAGCTCGACACCGGGCAGCACCACGCCCCCGCCAGCATCGCGCCCCTGGCGGCGGCGGTGTTCCTTTGCTATGCGCTGGGAGTGCTGCTGTCGTACTACTTCGCGCTGGTCTTCCACGACTACCGCAGCACCATCTCGCAGCTGTCCGGCATCATCAACGGCGCCGCCACGGTTTTGCTGACCTTCATCCTGGAGCCGCGCATTGCGCGCATCGTCGACAGCCACGCGCCCGGCCGGGTCTACGCCGCCGTGCAGCGCATGCTGCTGGGCCGGCTGGTAGCCGTCGGCGTCGCTGCTCCCGCGATTTTCTATGCTATCTGCTCGACTTTCTCCTGAGGCCCCGGCATTGCTGGGCGGGCGTCTGCTGGCGGGCGCCTGCGTGCTGATGTTGCTGGGCTCGTCCATCTACCTGCCGCCGCCGCTGCGGCCGTTCCACTGGGGCCTGGCGCTGGTCGCCCTGGCGTTCTGCGTGGACGCGCAGACGCGGCGCGGCTTCCTGCAAAGCCGGGCACTGCCGGCCGCGGTGCTCGTCATGCTGCTGGTGGGCCTGCAGGTGGCCTGGGCCGACAACCTGCCCCGCTATGCGCAATATGCCGTGATCCTGGCCATCGGCCTGGCCTACGCGCTGCTGGGCGAGCACCTGACGCGCCAGGGCAGCCCCTACCTGCGCTGGCTGCCCTGGCTGGTGGCCCTGTGGTTCCTGATGGCGCTGGTGCCGTGGTTCGACCTGCTGACCCATTCCGAGCGCTTCCGCGCGCGCTTCCCGCTGACCGGCGGGCCGTGGGACAACATCAACAACATGGCCACGGCCCTGGTGGTGGCCAACCTGCTGTGGCTGGTGGTGAAGCGGCGCCTGTCGAGCGCGCTGTTCGCCGTGGCGTGGCTGTATTGCCTGGTGCTGAACCGGCGCGCCGACATGCTGGCCATGGCGGTGCTGGGCGCGGCCTACCTGCTGTTCTTCCTGGAAGGGTCGTGGCGGCGCAAGGCGGCCATGGCGCTGGCCTGGGCCGCCATCAGCGCCGCCGGCCTGCTGTGGCAGGAATACGACGGCACCAGCACACGAGACCTGCCCCAGATTTCGGTCAACGACGGTGAATGGGAATTGGTCGCATCCAAAGGCGACCAATCCACGGGTTCCCGCAAGATCCTGCTCATGGACATGGCACAACAGGCCCGGGACATGCCCTGGTGGCAATGGCTGGCGGGCATGGGCGCGGGCCAGCTGAATGTCATGTGGCCCACGCGCGAAGGCCTGGTGCCGTGGGGATCGCCGCATTTCTTCTGGTTCGAGATGCTGTTCTACCTGGGCATCGCCTGGCCGTTGTTCCTGCTGTGGCTGTTCTGGAAGCTGGATTGGCTGGGCCGCACCTGCCTGCTGGTGATCGGAATCGCCGGAATAGCGCCAAGTTCGATGGTTTATTTCCAGCCTTTCTGGTTCCTGCTGGGCGCCCTGCTGGCCCAGTTGCCCCGCCGGGCCGCGTCGCTGCGACGCAACGCCGCGGCGGACCGGGCAGCCTTGCATGCGGTGCCGGCGGGCAACCCGCCCGGCGACGCGGATATCTCCGGGCGATCCCGGTAAAATTCGCCATCCTTTCGACCCCAGGCTACGCTTCGAATGTTCATGCCCATTGCCTTGCGGCAATTTCTCGTCAATCTGCCGCGCCCGTGGAAACAGGCGCTGGCGGCCTTGCTCGATGCCCTGCTGCTGCTGGCGTCGTTCTACCTGGCGTTGTGGGCGCGCTTCGAAGTGCTGTATGTCAACCACTACTACGCCATCCTGTCGCTGATCGCCTGTGCCAGCGGCGTGGCGGCGCTGGCGGTCTTCGGCGTCTACTTCTACATCCTGCGCTACATGAACGAACGGGTGCTGATCAGTGTCGCCTGCGGCGTCATCGTCTCGGTGCTGACGATCACCGCGGTGGACACCTTCCTGCGCCTGTCGCTCGGCCTGTCGCGCGCGGTGCTGCTGATCTACCCCCTGCTGGCGCTGACGCTGCTGCTGGGCGTGCGGATCATCGCGCGCCGCCTGCTGTTTCCCGGCACGCGCTCGGCCTCGACCGGCATGCAGACGCCGGTCATCATCTACGGCGGCGGCGGGCTGGGCTCGCAGCTGGCGGCCGCGTTGCGCGCCAGCCCGCACTACATGCCGGTGGCCATGCTCGACGACGACCCGCGCAAGCACCGCCTGTTCATGTCGGGCCTGCGCATCTACCCGCCCTCGCAGCTGGCCCGGCTGGTCAACAAGCACCAGGCCAAACAGCTGCTGATCGCCATGCCGTCGGCCTCGCGCACCCGCATCCGCCAGGTGGTCGACATGGCCGAGCCGTTCCGCCTGCGCATCCGTACCGTATCCAGCCTGCGCGAACTGGTCGACCCCCGCCGCGGCCCGCGGCTGCGCGACATCCAGGTCGAAGACCTGCTGGGCCGCGACCCCATCCCGCCCATCCCCGACCTGCTGGGCCGCTGCGTCACCGGGCGCGCCATCATGATCACCGGCGCGGGCGGCTCGATCGGCTCGGAACTGTGCCGCCAGATCCTGGAACTGAAGCCGCGCCGCATGGTGCTGTTCGAGATCTCCGAACCCGCCTTGTACGCCATCGAACAGGACCTGACGGCGCTGCGCAATACGGCGGGCTGCGATACCGAGATCGTCGGCATGCTGGGCTCGGTGCGCGACTACGAACACTGCCTGCTGCAGCTGCGCCGCCACGGCATCCAGACCGTGTACCACGCGGCGGCCTACAAACACGTGCCGATCGTCGAGCACAACGTGGCCGAGGGCATCCTGACCAACACCTTCGGCACGCGCGCCATGGCCCGCGCCGCCATCCAGGCCGGCGTATCCGATTTCGTGCTGGTATCCACCGACAAGGCCGTGCGCCCCACCAATGTCATGGGCGCCACCAAGCGGCTGGCCGAGCAGGTGCTGCAAGGCTATGCCCAGACCGACCACGCCACGCGCTTTTCGATGGTGCGCTTCGGCAACGTGCTGGGCAGCTCGGGCAGCGTGGTGCCGCTGTTCCACAAGCAGATCATGGCGGGCGGGCCGATCACGCTCACGCACCCCGACATCACCCGCTATTTCATGACCATCCCCGAGGCGGCGCAGCTTGTGCTGCAGGCCGGTTCGATGGGCGAGTCGGGGTCGGTGTTCCTGCTCGACATGGGCGAAGCGGTGCGCATCCAGGACCTGGCCAAGCGCATGGTGCACCTGTACGGCCTGACCGTGCGCGACGAGGCCAACCCTTCCGGCGACGTCGAGATCCGCGTCACCGGCCTGCGCCCCGGCGAGAAGCTCTACGAAGAACTGCTGATCGGCGAAGACTCGCAAACCACCGAGCACCCCCGCATCATGAAGGCGCGCGAACGCTGCCTGGCGTTCGCCGACCTGGAAACCGGCCTGGAACACCTGCGGCAGGCCCTGCTGGCCGACGACCTGGAAGGCGTGCTGCAGCAACTGCGCATCCTGGTGCCCGAGTATGCCGCCGCCAAGCACTGAGCCGGGCGCTGCCATGCGGGTCGCCCACCTGTCCAGCGTGCACGGCCGCCACGATGTGCGCATCTTCCTGAAAGAATGCGCCAGCCTGGCGCGCCACGGCTACGCGGTGCAACTGTACGTGGCCGACGGCAAGGGGCCGCAAACCCGCGACGGCGTTCACTTCCACGATGTCGGCAAAAGCCCCGGGCGCCTGCGCCGCATCCTGTTCAAGCCCTGGGCGCTGTGGGCGGCGGTGCGCCGCAACGGTGAACAGGTGGTGCACTTCCACGACCCGGAAATCATCCCCGCGGCGCTGCTGCTGCACTGGCAGGGCGTCACGGTGATCTACGACGCCCACGAAGACGTGCCGCGCCAGATTCTCAGCAAGCGCTGGCTGCCGCAAGGTTCGCACAAACTGGTGGCGCGCCTGTTCGAGGCCCTGGAAAACTTCGCGGCGCGCCGTTACGCCGCGGTGGTGACGTCCACCCCGCACATCGCCGCGCGCTTCGCCGCGGCGGGCGCGCGCGCGGTCAACATCAACAACTACCCGATGGCCGGCGAACTGGCCGTGGCCCGGCCGCCGGCCGGCGCCCCGGCAGCCGATACGGATGCGCAAGACCGCAGCATCTGCTACGTGGGCGGCATCAGCGACATCCGCGGCGTGCGGGAAATCATCCAGGCGCTGCCGGCCGCCAACGCCCGGTTGCTGCTGGCCGGGCCGTTCCAGACGCCCGGCCTGGAAGCGCAGCTGCGCGCCATGCCGGAATGGCGGCACGTGCAGTACCTGGGCGTGGTCGACCGCGCCGGGGTGCGCGACATCCTGGCCCGCTCGCGGCTGGGCGTGGTGCTGCTGCACCCGGCACGCAACTACCTGGACTCGCTGCCCATCAAGATGTTCGAGTACATGTCGGCCGGCATCCCGGTGCTGGCGTCCGACTTCCCGCTGTGGCGGCAGATCATCGACGATGCCGATGCCGGCGCCTGCGTCAACCCGCTGGACCCGGCCGCCGTGGAGCAGACCCTGGCCCGCATGCTGGACGACCCCGCGCGGTTGCGCCGCCAGGGCGAGGCGGGACGCCTGGCCGTGCAAACCCGCTACAACTGGGCCAACGAAGAACGCACCCTGCTCGACCTGTATCGCGAGCTGTGCAGGGCGCCCTCCGGCGCCAGCCGGCCCTAGGCCGACGGCAACAGGCGGCGGTAGACGTCGATCAGTTGCCGCGCCTCGTGGGTCCAGTCCAGCGTGTCGACGGCCTGGCGCGCGGCGGCGCGCTTGCGCTGGAAATCGGCCTCGTCGATCCCGTCCAGCACGGCGGCGAAGGCTGGAATGGATTGCTGGGCGATCCACCCGGCGCCGGTTGCGCGCACGATGTCGCCCTGGTCCGGCAGGTCGTTCACCACCACCGGCACGCCGCCTTGCAGGCATTCGAACAGCTTGTTGGGCAACGAGTACCGATAGCTCAGGCACGCGTCTTCTACCAGCGACAGCCCGATATCGGCCCCCGCCACGCGCGGCACGACTTCTTGCAGCGGCACGGGCGGGTGCAGGTGAATGCGCGGGCAGGACGCACGCGCGGCCTCGATATCGCGCGCCAGCGCGCCACTGCCCATGAACAGCAGGTGATGCCGGCAACTCGGCTGCTGGAATACCTGCAGCAAGAATGGAATGCCGCGCCCCCGCGCCAGGTTGCCCACGTAAATGAACAGGCGCCCGTCGTCGGCCACGCCAAGCTCTTGCCGCCACGGATAGGGCGCGGCCGACGCCGGCGGCCGGTTGGGAATATTGCGCACCAGGGTGACGTCCAGCCCGGGGTAGTGGTCGCGGTACCACTGCACGATGGAAGGGCTGACCGTAATCAGCGCATCCACGCGCGGCATCAGGCGGCGCTCGACCTGGCGCGCCAGCCGCTGGCGCACGCCGGTCAGCCCCATCATCTCGGTTTCGAGTTCGTGCGCGTCGTAGACCAGCCGAGCGCCGGTGCGCTTCTGCAACGCCACGGCGATCGGCAGGGGCGACAGGTCGTGGCAGTGGATCACATCCCAGCGCTGCCGCGCATGGCGCTTGACGATGCGCGCCGCCCACTCGGCGTACTTCACCGACTGGCTGGCCAGGTCCTTCGGCAAGCGCGCCCGCGTGGCCAGCGGCACACGCCATACCGACCGGCCGGGCCCCAATGTTTCGTGCTCGGGCAGGTGTTCGTCGCCCAGGGCCACGATTTCGATTTCGCCCACCACGCCGGATTCGACCAGCGACTGTGTCTCTTTCAGGATGCGGGAATCCGAGACAAAGTTATTGCGCACGAGGTGCAGCGCCTTGGCTACCATGATCGAATCACTCTAGAAAGGCCAGCCATCACAGGAACCGGCCGATGAAACTGCGATAGCGCTCGCGCCAATCGGGCGCCCAGACATGCGCGCGCAATGCTTCGTCGCGCTCGCCGCCTTGCTGGCGCCGCGCCAGCAGCGCAGGCACGTCGGCATAGTCCAGGAACTGGAAAATCGAGGCCGGCATGCGCCGCCGCGCGATCTCGCAATCGATGACGCGCGTAGGCACGCCCAGGCCGATGGCCTCGAACATCAGGGTGGTGATGTCGCCCACCACCAGGGCCGCGCCGGCGATGCTGCGATACACGTCGGGCTCGGCATCGATCACCACGCGATCGTCGGCCAGCAGCGCCGCGTAATTCGTGGCCGCCACCTGGCGTTCCCCGGGATGCGGACGGAACCGCACCTGCACGCCAGCCGGCAGCCCGCGCAGCAGGCCCTGCACCACCGCCAGGTAGAACTCGGGGCCCACCCCGGTGGACGCCAGCAGCACGTACGGCGCCGTGCCGGATGCCGATCCCGCGCGGGCCTGGTCGCTCATGCGCGGGCTGCCGATCACGACGGTCTGGCTGGGGGTGCGAACCGAATCGGCCCAGTACTGGCCGAAGGTCAGCAGGTAGTCGGGCAACCCCTGCGCATAGCTGGATCCGGCCAGGGCGGGCGCGTAGTTGTAGGCGTAATGGTCGCGGCCGATGTAGCCATGCTGGAACTCGATCACCGGAATGCCGGCTGCGCGGGCCCAGCGCACCACGTAGGCCCACATGCCACCGTAGCTGGCGCCGTTGATCTGCAGCAACCTGGGACGCCGCCGCTCGAAGAAGCGCTGATAACCGCTGTGCCAGGTGGCCGCGCTGGCGGCGCTGACCTGCAGGGCGCGCCCCATGTGCTGGAAATGCGCGGGCTGCAGCACATCGCCAAACGCCTCGCGCAGCACGCCCAGGTAGCGGTCGATGGCTTGCCGTTCGCCGTCGGCCAGGCGGTGCCGGCGCGCCGCGATCCGGGCGCGCAAGGCGATCCAGTCGTGCTGCGTCGACACGTCGGGGTGCGCGCGCGGCCGCGCATAGGCCCAATGCTTGCTCAGTTCCACCACTTGCGAGCGCGCGTCGACAGCCTGGGCGCAGTAATCGGTGATCCAGTTGAAATGCCGGCCCTCGTCGGCCCGGTAGATATTGCCCCCGCCCGGGGCGATGAAGACCAGGTCGATCGGCTGGCCTGCCGGTGTCGTGCCGTTGCGCTGCGCCCAGGTCTGCCAGACATAGCGCGCCCCGGGCCGCGCGCGGGCGCCGCCCTTTTTCTGGAAGTTGGTGCCTTCCAGGGTGTCGTACAGTGCCCCGGCGATATACGAACGCACCGCGCTCCACATCGGCACGCGCCATGGCGACAGCACGAAGTCGCCCTGATCGACCTGCTCGTCGAAGGCCATCACCCGTTGCATGCTGCGCGGAATGTCCATCAGGGCTCCCGGGAAGGCTGCGCCGCGCGCAGGAACGAGAACCACGGCATGCGCTCGACCCGGGCCGCCATGATCCAGGTGCACACGAACAGCGCCAGGTTCGACAGGAACACCGCCTGCGCCGCCCCCACCGCGCCGTTCAGGTGGATCAGGAAGATCGACGTGAAGACGCTGAGCGCGCCCAGGGTCAGGGTCAGGCTGGCCAGCCTGCCGGTCTTGCGATGAAAGAACAGGTAGTTCGTCACCATGTAGTACATGCCGTTGAAGGCCGCGCCGAAGGCCAGCCAGGCCAGGAATTCAGACGCCCCCGCGAACCGTTCGCCCAGGTAGAAGCCCACGAACCAGGGGCTGGCCAGCGTGACCACGGTGGCGCCCAGCAAGGCCACGACAAAGTACAAGTAGGTGGCCAGCACCAGCTTGCGGCGCAGGGCGTCGGTGGGCGCGGCCAGCCGGCGGAACAGCCAGGGCGAATAGGCCTGGTTGACGGCGGTGGCCACCAGCGAGATCACCATGGCCAGCTGCGCGGCCACGGAATACAGGCCCACCTCGTGCATGCCGGCCATCGTGTTCAACACCGCCCGGCTGATCAACACCACCGCCACGCTGCCGATGCCATGGGGGATCAACGGCAACCCGAACGCCAGAATGTCCTTGGCGTATTCGCGGTTCCAGACGATGCGCACCACGCCGCGCCCCAGCATCAGGCCCAGCAGCGCGATGGCCAGCACCACCGTGGCGCCCAGCTGTCCGAATACCCTGCCCGGCCAGCCCATGGTGAAGACGACCACCAGGGCCACCGAACCCGCCATGATCAGCAGCGTGTACAGGTTCTGGATCACGGCATAGCGCAGCGCCAGGCCGCGCATCTGCATCAGCTTCAACTGCAGCTGGATGATGACCTGCCAGGTGGCCGACAGCACGCCCAGCAACAGCCAGCCCACCGACAGGCCCGTATAGTGCTGCAGCACCGGCGCGAAGGCCACCGCCAGCAGGCTGGCGACGATCGCCGAGCACAGCACCAGCAGCAGGCCGGTGCCCATGTAGTCGGGTAGCGCGATGCCCTCTTTCTTGAAAAAGCGCACGCTGGTGGAACCCGGCAGATACAGGCCGATGGCAATGCCGAACAGGTTCAGCACGCTGGTGTACATGGCCACGTGGCCCATGTCGTCCGGGCTCAGGTAGCGGGTGAACACCGGCATCAGTAGGAAGGGAATGGCGCTGTTCAGGCCGCTGCTGAACACATACGATCCCGCCTTGGCCAGCAGGCTGCTCATGGGCGAACGCCCGCCCGTGCCGCTTGCTGCGCGGGCCGGCAATCCTGGAAAAGGCGGCGGCAGGCCGGCATCAGGGCAACTGCGCCACGAAACGCTGCATCACCGGATAGTGCCGGTCGATATTGGTGCGCACGCTGCCCAGGCGCACCCCTTGCCGCAATTCGTAGTCGCACACGCGCACGATGTCTTGCGCCAGGCCGGGCGCGGGAATGTACGAACCCGCCTGCGACAGGCGCAGCTTGCGCAGGATGCGGTCACGCGTCGAGCGCCGGTGGCCCAGGTAGGCGTCCAGCACCACGCCGCCCGCGACCAGGCGGGCCGCCTTGCCGCGGCCGTCTTCGCTGAGCAGGATGGACGGGCGCGACGTGCTGCTCATGAAAATATGGGCATGCACGCGGAACCCCACGTGCAGGTCGCAGTGCTCGTAATAGGCAATGAGCTTCTCGGCGCTGCCCGAGATATCAGCGTACCGGATACCTTGCTCGTCCAGCCAGGCCGCCATCCGCTTCTGCGCATGGAACAGCGGCGAGGCCTGCCCGTAGGCCGATACGAACTGGTCCGACAGCGCATGGTGAAACGTCACTTCCAGCACGTCGCGCCCATAGCGCTCGACCAGCGCGGCGATCACTTCGCGGGTCTGGGCCGCCATGCCTGGCGACGCCGCCATGGCCACGCCCATCGAGAATGCCACCTTGCGCGGCGACGGGTTGGTGGCCATGGGCACATTCAGGTGCGGCAGGCTGTAGTAGGCCGGGCAGCCCGTCATCAGGAAATTGTCGTAGCCCGCCACCGCGGCCGCATTCAGCGTGTGGTAGTCGCGCACGCTGGACAAATAGCCGCTGTCCCGCACGCGGTCGAGCAACTGGCGGGTTTGCGCCGACAACGGATACCGGTGCGTGTCGTGCCATTCGCCGGACGCCGACTTCCAGCCGACGCCCATCGCGATGATCGGCACGCGCAGCTGGTCCAGCGCCGGTGTCAGCGCGTAGATGCCGGGGTACATATGCGGCTGGAACGACGGCCCACCCATCAACAGGATGGCCCTGGCCGTGTTGATGTCTTCCAGCTCGCTGTCGGCGAAGGGCTCCCAGGCGTTGCGGTCGACCAGTTCGCGGTCGGGGCGCAGCGCCCGCAGCAACGCCATGGCGCGATGCTTTATCAGGAAATCGCCGGCGTTGTTGCGGCCGCCGGTCAGCAGGATGTAGCGATCCGGGGCCATGATTACGTCGCGGCCGGCTGGCCGATCATGTTCCAGGCCAGCAGCGCGTCTTCGGCGATGTCCTGGGTGGCCTGGCGGCCGACGATGTCGTCCCAGTGCACCGGGCTGATACCGTGCCCCGGGCGCTTGGCGATCAGCATGTCTTCGGTCAGCGTCTCGCCCGCCTTGATGTCGCGCGCGGCCACGATGCTGCGGCGCGCATGCAGGCGCGCGGGCGCCTCGGCGTCCAGGCTGCGGCCGTCGCCGACCAGTTCGCGGTAGACGGCCAGTTTCTGGTTGAACCGCGCCAGGTCGTGGCGATCCATCGCGTGATAGTGGTCGTTGCCGGGCAGCGTCTTGTCGTGCGTGAAGTGCTTTTCCAGGATGCAGGCGCCCAGCAGCGTCGCCGCCTCGAGCGCGCTGATGGTCTCGTCGGGCACGACGTGATCGGAATAGCCGATGGCCGTCTGCGGGAAGGCGCACCGCAGCAGCGCGATGCCGTTGAGCTGGGCGTTCTCGCGCGGGGTGGGATAGTTCAGCACGCAATGCAGCAGCGCGATGTCGGCCGCGCCCGCCGCGCCCAGCGTTTCCACGGCGAACGCCACTTCGGGCAGCGTCGAGGCGCCGGTGGACAGGATCACGGGCTTGCCGGTGCGCGCCACTTTGCGCAGCAGCGGCACGTTCGTGATGTCGGCCGAGGCGATCTTGAAGAACGGCACCAACGGCGCCAGGAAGTCCACCGCGCCCAGGTCGAACGGCGTGGACGAGAAATCGATGCCGACCGTATCACAGAAACGCGCCAGCGATTCGTATTCGGCCGCGCCGAAGCTGTCGTACTTCTTGAACAGCTGATACTGGCTGGGCGTGGCTTCCTGGGTCGTGTCCCAGTAGGCCGGGCTGTGCCGGGACGCGATCGTCTCGGCCTTGTACGACTGGAACTTGACGGCATGGGCGCCGCCTTCCTTGGCTTCGCGCACCAGCCGCTGCGCCAGCGCCATGTCGCCGCCGTGGTTCACGCCGATCTCGGCGATGATGTAAGGGTCCAGGCCGTCGCCAATGGCGCGGCCCTTGATCGAGAAGTAGGGTCGGGACATGAGGGGTTCCTAATCCAGCAAAGCCAGGATCTGGCCGATGACGCGCGCCTTGCCCTGGCTGAGGTCCAGCGCATGGGCGCGCGCATGCATATCGCGCCGCAGCGCCGGGTTGTCCAGCAGGGCGGCGAAGGCTTCGGCGATGCGGCCGTCGTCCAGTTCGCCATGGAAACCGAGATTCATCACGCCGTTGCGCTCGCTGGCGAACGTATGGGTGGTTTCGCGGCGATTCTGGCAGATGACCAGGGTGGGCACGCCCAGCGAGGCCAGTTCCAGCACCGTGCGCCCGCCCGAGGTAATGGCCAGGTCGGCGCGCGCCATGTGGTCGGAGATGCGCCGCGTCGAATGCGTGACGGCGATGTCGGCGCCGGCGTGCCGGGCCCGCACCGCATCCAGTTCGGCATGGTGGGCGTAGCCGGGCCCCACCACGACATCGACGGCGATGCCGCGGGCTTGGCACGACGGCGCGATCAGCTCCAGTACGCGCGCGGTCAGGTTGCCTTCGTCGACGCCGCCGAACGTGACCATCACCGTGTTGACGGTATCGCGCACCGGCGAGACCGGCGCGTAGAGGAATTCGTCGCGCAGGCAGAAGTATTCGGCGCCGCAGCGTACCTGCGGCAGCGCCGACCGCCCCGGATACAACGCGTTGAACACCAGGTCGGCGTGTTCGTGGCCGCTGCCCAGGTCTTCGAAATTGACGACCTTGCAGCCCAGCGCGCGCAGCCCCTGCACGTACGCGGCATCGGTGTCCAGGATGTCGTTGACGACCAGGTCCGGCTGCAGGGCGGCGATGGCATCCAGCAGGCCGCCCGGCGGCGCCATCGTCACGGGGTAATTGAACTGGCGCAGATGCTCGGCGGCCAGCGCGCTGTCGGCGTCGCAGACGAAGTGCAGTTCGTGGCGCACCATTTCGTGCGCCAGCATGGCGGCGCGGTAGGCATGGCCCAGCCCCACTTGCGGATATCCCACCACCGCGAACACGATCTTCTTGCGGCCCAGCAGGCTTTCGCACAAGAACAGGTCGGCCACGCTATCGATGTCGAAGCTGCGGTCGGCCGGCATCTCGAGCAGCTGGATGCGCTTGCCGATACGGGTGCCGGTCTGCAGCTGCGGCCGGCGACAGGCGATGATGGCGCCTGTTTCACGGAAGCTGGGCGGCAACTGCTGCCGGTTCACGCGGGCGGCGTAGTCGGGCGCGGGCTGCCCGTCGCGGATTGTCCAGCGCAGGTGACGGTCGTCGACCACCGACAGCACGGTATCGGCCTGGGGATGCGCGGCGAACAGCGCCAGCGCGCGCTCGACGTCGCCCGGCTGCACCAGCGGCGAGGTCGGCTGGATCGTCACCACGATGTCGTAGTGTTCGCCATAGCGGGTCTCGGCCTGTTCGGCCGCGCGCACCACGACCGGATCCAGCGTGACCTGGTCGGCGGCCAGGTTGGCCTCGCGCAGCAGGGCCTCGGCGCCGAAGCGCTGCGACAGCAGGGCGATCTCGTCGTCGTCGGTGGATACCACGACACGGTCGACACCACGCGCCGCCAGCGCGGCGCGAATGGCATAGCTGATCATGGGCCTGCCCGCCACCGGCCGGATGCTCTTGCGGGGGATGCCTTTCGATCCGCCACGGGCGGGAATCACGACGAGAACGGACATGGATATCAAGAAAGAAAAGGCCCCGCGCCATGGGGGCATGCCGCCGGGCGGCATGCGCGGCCGATGACGCCGTCGCGCCGCACTATATTGTATGTTGTACAGTGCGCCGGCCCCGGCACGGCCGGCACCAAGGAGAGCCAGTGAAATTGATCATGACGGGCGCCAGCGGCTACATCGGCCAGGCGCTGCTGCGCCGGGCGCGCGAGCAGGGCCATGCGGTGGCGGTATACGCCCGCCAGCCCGGAAGCGCGCCGGCCGGCGTCCTGGAACTGCCCTACGGGGCGCCCGTGCCCGACGATTTCCGCCAGGCCGATGCCCTGGTCAACCTGGCCGGCCGCGCCCACACGACCGACACCGGCGACGGCCGCGACGCCTTCGACGAGGCCAACCACCGGCTGCCCGTGCGGCTGGCCGAGCAGGCGCGCCAGGCCGGCGTGCGGCGCTTCGTGCACGTCAGCTCGATCGGCGTGCACGGCAACTACGCCGCGGGGCCGGTCACCGAGGCCTCGCCGCTGGCCCCGGACACGCCCTACACGCGCTCGAAGGCCCAGGGCGAACAGGCGCTGCAGGCGCTGTTCGCGGCCACGCCGCAGGCGCTGGCCATCGTCCGCCCGCCCATGGTGTACGGCCCGGCCTGCCCGGGCAATTTCACGCGCTTGCGCAAGCTGCTGCAAACCGGCGTGCCGCTGCCGTTCGGCGCCGCGCGCGCGAGCCGCTCGTTCGTCTACGTGGAAAACCTGGCCGACTTCCTGCTGCATTGCGCGGCGCATCCGGAAGGCCACGGGGTGTACGTGGCGGCGGACGGGTCCGACTACGCGCTGCCCCAGCTGCTGCGCGCCATGGGCCGCGAACTGGGCAGGCCGGCGCGGCTGTTCCCGGTGCCGCCCGCGTGGCTGCGCGGCGCGGCGCGGCTGACCGGCCTGCGGCGCGAAATGGACAGCCTGACCCGCCCCCTGCTGGTGGACTGGGCGCGCGCGCGCCTGACGCTGGGCTGGACGCCCCCCGTGCCGCCGGACGAAGCGTTGCGCCGCAGCCTGGCCTGACGGCGCGGGCCGGCGCTCAGGCCGTGGTTGCAGGCGTCGCCTCGCCATTGCGGCGCGGGTAAGTCAGCGCCAGCATCACACTGACCCAGATGGCATAGAACGACACGGTGCGCATGCCGCGGAACATCAGCTCCGTCAGGCCGAAAATGGCGAATCCCAGGCAGATGCTCAGCCCCATCGCGGCGGCGGTGCGGATGGCACGGTCGCCGTGCCCCAGGCGGCGGGCAAAATACCAGGCCGGCAGCAAATAGATGACCAGCAGGCCGCACAACAGGCCGACCGAGCCGTACAGCGCCAGGACATACAGCATGTCGTTGTGGGTCTCGCCGTAGGTCTTGGCCACAGCCGCGGACACCACGCCGCGGGTCTGCAGGCTGGCCAGGGTGGGCTCGAAACCCGCCTCGCCCACCCCGAACACCGGGTTGGTCTTCCACATTTCCAGCGCCGCGCGCGCCAGTTGCAGGCGGATGCACACCGACGTGTTCGTCAGGCCGTGCACCTGGCATTCCTGCCATTGCTTCACGCCGGCCTCGACGCGGTCGTTCAGCGCGTCGTTGGCGGCGATCACCCCGCAGCCCAGCGCCACGGCCACGCCCACCGCAGCCAGGCGGCGCGACCACGGCACGCGGTTGTACGCACAGACCCCGATCAGCAGGAACACCGGAATGGCCAGCCAGCCCGAGCGCGTCTCGGACGACACGAAGCCCGCGAAGGCCAATCCGCCCACCGCCAGCTTGAGCACCATCTCGGCGCGCGTCCAGCGGGTCAGCCGCCAGCCGATGGACAGCCACACCAGGATGGCGAACAGCAGGGTCAGGTTGCCGAAGGTGACGGCGTTGTAGGGTGTGTAGGCGGCCGTGTTGGGCCGCGAGCCCCCCACCACCGATTCCGGAAAGAACAGTAGCCAGGCCGCCGTAAGCGCGCCGGCCATCAGCCCCCACTGGATATGGCGCAGCATGCCCGGGCGCGAATACAGCAGCAGCCAGGTCATCGGCAGCATGGCGGCCGCGCGGATGGCGCGCTCGAGCCCCGCGCCGCTGAACCGCCCGTGGTACAGCTGGCTGGACAGCACCGCAAGCAGCACCAGCGCCATGCCGATCGCCAGCGGCTTCCAGGTGGCCCAGAAACCCGGCATGCGCCACGACGGCGCACAGGCCATGCCGGCCAGGCCGACCACACAGGCCACCATCAGCGTATAGAAAATCACGCTCGCCGCGCTGGAGACGGTCATCAGCAGCGGCGGAGACACCGCAATCAAGAGCGGCAGGATAGCGGCCCAACTTATACGTAAAAACACCTAAAGACTCCGTGCGCAGGCCGCGCCGATGCGAGCCGTTGTTATATCTGGTTTGCGCGCAATTTTAGCCGTATCCAAATGTTTAATTAAGATACATCACATCATTTACCGCAACATGTTGCGCATCTGCCGCGATTGACGCGTTTGCCCCGCGAACGTGACAACTGCGCCTATCGGGGCCACAATGGGCCAACAGCACAATCAGGAGACAGCCATGCGCATAGCCGATGCCCAATGGATTCCCTCCAGCCAGCACCAGACCTGGGATGCCTTGATGGACCCCGAGGTGCTGCAAAAGTGCCTGCCCGGGTGTGTCAAAGTAGAACGGCGCACCCCCACGGAATACGCACTTTCCCTGCACGCCAACGTAGGCGGTGTAGAAGCCGGTTACGAAGGCGAGATTTTGCTTTCCGAACTCAACCCCCCACACACCTGTAGCCTGGCGTTCGAAGGCAAGAGCCAGACCGCCTGCCTGGCCATCGGCACCGCCCAGATCACCCTGTCGCCCAAAGACCAGGGCACCCGCCTGGCCTACACGGTGGCCGCCATGGCCGGCGGCACGCTGGGCAAGGTCAGCGAGCAGGTGCTGATGAAAGCCGGCGGCAAGCTGGTCGAGAAATTCTTCGCCGCCTTCATCGACTACATGGCCAGGCAGCCGCGCACCGTCCCGCCGCCCGAGCCCGAAGAACCCGAGCGCGGCCTGGCCTCGTCGCGCTGGTCGTGGCTGGCCGTGGCGGTGGTGGTGCTGGCGATCCTGGGCTATCACACGCTCTATAAATAGAATAGGTGAAATCCCTAACCGGGCGATGATATGCTTGGCGCCATGACGACGCCCGCCCCGCCCGCGCCCGACACTCCCCCCGAACCTCCCCGCTCCCGACGCGACCTGCTGATGGCCATGGCCGGCGTGTCGGCGACCGTGGTGCTGGCCGCCTTCGACTCCACCATCGTCAGCACCACGCTGCCGCGGGTGGCCGAAGCCCTGAACGGCATGGCGCTGTACGCCTGGGTAGGCACCGGCTACCTGCTGGCCACGGCGGCGTCCATCCTGATCTTCGGCCGCCTGGGCGACCTGTTCGGACGCAAGCCGCTGATGCTGCTGTCAGTGTCGATCATCGCGCTGGGGTCCATCGCCTGTGGCCTAGCGCAATCCATGGAACAGCTCATCGCCTTCCGCACCCTGCAGGGCATCGGCGGCGGCATGATGATAGCCACCGCGTTCGCCGCCCCCGCCGATCTGTTCCCAGAGGCCAAAGAGCGGGTGCGCTGGCTGGCGCTGGTGTCGGCCGCCTTCGCCATGGCCAGCGGCGTGGGCCCGCTGCTGGGCGGCGCGGCCACGCAGGCACTGGGCTGGCGCGCCGCTTTCTTCATATCGCCCGTGGCGGCGGTGGCGGCGCTGTTCCTGCTGGCGCGCTATTTCCCGCGTATCCGGCCCCTGCACACCGGCCAGGGCCGGCAACGGGTCGACTGGCTGGGCAGCCTGCTGCTGGTCATCGCCGTCAGCGCGCCGCTGGCCGCCATGGAACTGGCCTTCGCCCCCGGCGCCCACGCCCACCCCATGCTGGCCCTGGCCCTGGCGCTGGCCGGAGTGGCGGCCGTCGCCCTGCTGCTGCCCTACGAGCGCCGCGTGGCCTCGCCCATTTTCCCGCTGCGCATCATCGCCAACCGCGAGCCGCAATTGCTGAACCTGGCCGGGCTGGCGGTCGGCGCGGTGATGTTCATCCTGATCTTCTACAGCCCCCTGCTGTTGCAGACCGAAATGGGCTACACGCCCAGCCAGGCGGGCCTGCTGCTGACGCCGCTGGTGGCGGCCATTCCCGTCGGCAGCATCATCAACGGGCAACTGTTTCCCAAGCAAAGCGAACCGCAACGGCTGATGGTGTTCGGCGGCTGCCTGCTGGCGGCCGGCTCGCTGATGGTGCTGGCCTTCGGGCCAGACACGTCCACCGCCTGGATCCTGGTGGCGTTCTTCGTCAACGGCTGCGCGCTGGGCTTCCTGCTGCCCAACCTGACGCTGTTCATACAGATGCTGAGCGAACGGCGCGACCTGGGCGTGGCGTCGGCGCTGGTGCAGACCACGCGCGCCATCGGCAGCGCGGCCGGCACCGCGCTGGTGGGCATCGCGATCGCGCGCAGCTCGGTGCTGGACGGCGTGCGCATCGGCCTGGCGATCTGTGCGGCACTGGCGCTGGGCAGCGCGTACCTGGCGCATCGCGTCAAAATGAAGAACGTCCTGACTCGCGCCACGAACCGGCGTAAACCCTGACCGGAAACCTGATCCATGCGCCATCGCGACTTGCTGGACTTGCTGCTGCTGGCGGCGGTATGGGGCGGGTCTTTCCTGTTCATGCGCATCGCGGTCCCCGAGTTCGGCCCTGGCCCGCTGATGGAATTACGCGTCGGCCTGGCGGCGCTGACGCTGCTGCCGCTGGCCGCGCTGCGCGGCAAGCTGCCCCTCATCGCCCGGCGCTGGAAAGCCATCCTGGTGGTGGGCGCGCTGAATTCCGCCATTCCCTTCCTGCTGTATGCCTACGCCGCGCAGTCGCTGGGCGCCGGCTTCCTGTCGGTAGCCAATGCCGTCACGCCGGTGTGGGGCGCGATCATCGGCTGGCTGTGGCTGAAAGACCGGCTGCCCTGGACGCGGGCCCTGGGCCTGGCCGTGGCCATGTCGGGCATCGTGGTGCTGGTTTGGGACAAGCTCGACTTCGGCGCCGGCGGCGACGGCCTGGCCGTGCTGGCGGCCGTGTCCGCCCCCCTGTTCTACGGCATTGCCGCCAACTGGACCAAGCGCTTCCTCAACGACGTCGACGCGCTGAGCAACGCAACGGGCAGCATGATCGCGGCCTCGCTGGTGCTGGCCCCCCTGGCCGTCTCCACCTGGCCCGCCCAGGCAATCTCGTGGCATGCCTGGGGCGCCACCGTGGCGCTGGCGCTGGTGTGCACGGGCACGGCCTACATCATGTTCTTCCGCCTGATCGCCAGCGTGGGCCCCACCGGAGCCGTCAGCGTGACCTTCCTGGTGCCCGTGTTCGGCGTGCTGTGGGGCGTATGGTTCCTGGACGAACAGGTGACCCCGCAGATCCTGATGGGCGCGGCGGTGATCCTGGTCGGCACTGCGCTGGTCCTGGGGCTGGTGCGCTGGCCCGGGCCTCGCGCGCAGGCCGGCTGAACGGCCTGCCGGGGCCAGCGCCAGGCCAGCGCCGTGGCCTTCGGGTGCCGGACACCATGGCAGCACTACCTCAACCAGCTTGGGCGTGACCAAGGTGTCAGACTCCCGCGCAGCGGGTGTCTGACATCCGTTCGGTTAGCGAGGTCTCTGCTCCCATCGGTGTCAGACACCCTTCGGGGTGTCTGACACCTGCGCAACGCCGAGGCGCAGCATCGTCAGACATCTACGGCGATCAGGATGTCAAATTGAAACAAAAGAGACAAACCTTGTAGTTTCCCGATGCCGTCGGGCAAAGATTGCTAGGATTCCGCTGCCCCCGCGCGGTTTCCGCCAGGCCCGCATCACGTGGGCGCAGGGCTGCGCTGTACTGGTTTTTTCCCGCACAACGATAGGCCCATGGACGTCAGATCGCTCGAACGCTCAGGACAGGTGGCCGCCTTGCGTGGCGGCAGCGAGATCCTGCTGGTCGGCCCCCGGAACGTGTTCGAGGGCGTGTCCCCCGCTTTGCTGATCCGCGACCCCGCGCGCCTGCGCACGGTGCTGTACCCGCATCTGCGCGACGACAGCTCGCTGAACAAGCTTGCCACGCTGTACCGGCAACTGGTGTGCACGGGCTCGGTGGCGGGCCATTATTCGCCGCAGCAGACCACCGAGCAGATGATGGCGCTGATGCAGCTGGGCCATATCGCCGCAATGGCGCTGCCCGATACCACCGGCAATGACGGCAACGGCAACGCGCAGCCGATTCCCACCGCCGAGAACCCGCCCGGCCCGGTCACCCAGTGGTCGCTGGCCGACCGGTTCGGCTACGTGCTGCGGCGGTCTCCCCACTACATGCCCGAATCGGTGCGCCGCCAGGTGCAGGACGAACTGCTGAACACGACCACCCTGGCCACCGTGGTGGGCGTGCTGGTGGTGTGGGCCGGCTCGCATGCGGTGGGCGTTGGTTTCGTGGCCGATGCCGCACTGCTGGCCATCGGCTTCACGCTGGCGGGCTGGGCCATTTTCAATGCCATCAAGAAGCTGGCGCAGTTCTTCAACCTGACCATGAACGCGTCCAGCCCGCGCGACCTGGAACTGGCCGCCAATTATTTTGCCGATGGCGTGGTCGCCATCGGCGTGGGCACGCTGATTACCCTGCTGACCCGCGGGGCCAGCCGCCTGGCGCCGCGGCCGCTGAGCCGGTCCACGCCCAGGCCGTCCGCCGAGACGCCGCAGACGCCCAGGCAGGTGGCCGACTCCACCGCCACCACGGCCGCCCGCGCGCAGCGGGAACTGCGATTCGGCGAGAACGGGCGCAAGCTGGATTTCCTGTTCAACCGCAATATCGACCAAAGCAACGTCTACAACGCCCAGCGGGCCGCGGGCAACGCCAGCCGCATCGGCATCGCCGATACGGCCGCCAACCGGGCGGAAGTGATCAGCCGATTCAACCAGGCGTACAACGACCCTTCCTCGATCATCGGCGCCGGGCGGATCCCAGGGAGTAACATCCGTCAATTCTTCCTGCCAGGCACGACGGGCACCGGGTCGACCATCGAGTTCGTCGAACAGGCGGGCAACGTGATTACCATCATCGCCAAATGAGCCAGACTTCCATCGATTCCGCACAGTGGGTGCCGTGCGACTCGCGTTCCGACATGCAGGCGCGCACCGCCGACCTGGCCGTCATCGACACGCTGGAAACCGCCGACGCCAACGAATGGGGGTACCTGCAGTGGGACGACGGCCGGTGCCTGCAGGTGGGATACGCGAACATCGGGCTGGCGCCGCAAACCGCCATCAGCAACGACGACATCGTGGTGGGCATCAACGAATGCGTGGCGGCCTATCGCCGCGCCGACGGCGCGAAGCACTTCGCGTACCGCATGCCGTTCATCTTCCACGAATTCCTGCGCACCGGCGACCCGCTGATCGCGCGCGACGAACTGGGCTTCGTCGGCCTGGCGCCGGACGGCACCGAGAAATGGTCGTTCTTCACCACCGGCCCGATCGCCCGCTGCGACCTGACGCCCACCCATATCGCCGGGGAAACGGTCGAGGGCGAGGCATTCTCGTTCACCTTGCCAGCCGAGGCGTCCTGATGCCGCCGGCAGGCTCCGCCGAACGATGAGCCTGCCCGGCATCGACGCCACCCGCCCGCACGCGGAAATCCGCCTGGACGGCCAGCCCGTCATCGTGCTTGCGGACGCGGCGCTGCGCGCCATCCTGGACGATCCGCATTACCTGGGCCGGGTGGCGTACACGCCCGGCACCCGCAAGCTCGTCGCGCGATTGGTTGCCTTCGTGCTCGATCGCGCGGATACCTTTGCGCTGGGCCTGCACGGCGTCAAGCATCCCGCCCACCTATGGATGCCCGTGGTACTGACTCAAGCCCATGGCCATTGGCAGCGGGTGCATATCGAATATCCCGCCTGCGCGGCCTGCGGCTGGCGCGGGCCCATCGCCAACCCCACCGAACCCAGCCTGTACTTCGGCGCGCCCGAAGAGCGTCAGGCGCTGTTGCGCGCGCTGGCGTTGCCCCGCACCGGCTGCCCCGATTGCGGTGCGGCGCTCGACAGGCATGCGATCTGGGCCGGCGCGGCGCACGGGCCCGAGCCGACATGACGGAACAGGCGCCAGGCTGGCTGTATCCCGACGCCGTGCGGCAGGTACGGCAAGCCTGCGCCGCGTTCCTGTCGGGCGACGCAGATATCCCGCGCGTGCAGGCCGCGCTGCGCCAGGCCGAACAGACGATCGTGGCGCACGACGAAAAATGGCTGCGCGCCCTGTTGGGCCAGGCCGAGAACCGCCTGGAAGAAATCCAGTACACCCTGGTGGACCCGGCGCGGGCCGCGGCCGCCCGCGACACCCTGCAACAGGTGCTACGGGCGCTGGACGCGCACGACGCCCAGGCGGGCTGCCCATGAATGCCAACAGCCTGCGAAACGCCGCGCGCCTGATCGCGGCCGGCAATCGCAACCATCGGGTGACAGGCGTGGCGGTCAACTGGCACGCCGCCAGCGCCACACTGACCGTGACCTACTACGTGGATGGCGCGCCCGCCGACGAAGAGCGCGAGTTGTGCGAACTGACCGCCGCCGAACTGATCGCCGAATTCCCGGATATCGCATCGGTGCGGATGCAATGCCTGGATGGCGCCGGCCAGGCTGCCGAACCCGCCCGCCGGGATGCCTGGCTGGACCAGCCGCCGCTACCGCAAGCCCCCCCGGCAGCCATCGAGCTGGCCCTGCGCGGCATCTTCCGGCTGGGCGATGGCATCACGGTGCTGGCCTGCGCGACGCCGCCGCGGGGCTTGCCGCGCCTGCCGGCCATGGCGACGCTGTGCCACGCGGGGCAGCCCAGACAGGCCATCCGGCTGCAATCGCGGCGCATGCTGGGCCGCCCGCATGCGCGGGCCGGCGAATGCGCCCTGGACACGCGCGATACGGTGGACGTGTGCGCGGAACAATTGCGCGACGGTCGCTGGACGCTGCGCCTGCCGGCCTGAACCGGGGCGGTCGGCGCCATGCCGCCGCGCGATCAGTATTCGCCCGACCTGCCCGTCAGCGCCACGCCGACGCGCAGCAACGTGTACGCCACCGCGTCCACGCAGCGCCGCCACCAGCCGCGCCGCTGGTAGTCCAGCGGCCGCACGAAGCGCCCGCCCGCGGCAATGGCGTCTTCCAGGCGCTGCTGCAAGTCCCAGGCGAAGGGCTGGTCGTCGACCACCACGTTCGCTTCGCGCGCCAGCAGCAGGCTGAACGGATCCAGGTTGGACGAGCCCACCGTGGCTATGTTGTCGACGACCGCCACCTTGGCATGCAGGTAGCCGGGCATGTATTCATGGATCTCGATCCCGCCGCGCAACAGCTGGTCGTACAGCGCACGGGTGGCGTAGTACTGCATGTGGTATTCGATCTTGCCCTGCAGCAGCAGGCGCACCCGCACGCCGCGCGCGGCGGCCCGCAGCAGCGCCTTGCGGAATTTGCGGCCGGGGAAGAAATAGGCGTTGGCGATCAGGATGTCGCGCCGCGCCTGCTGGATGCCGTACAAGTAGGCGCGCTCGAAAGTCTGCCGGAAACGCACGTTGTCGCGCAGCACCAGCGCGGCGCGCTGGCCGCCGGCCGACCCGGCGGGTGGCGGGCGCGGAAGGCCTAGCCGCAGGCGCGGCCAGTCGCCCGGGTGGCGGCGCAGCCGCGCCCAGTTCAGCCGCACCCACAGCAGGTCTTGCGCATGGATGGCGTACGCCACCAACGAGCCCCGCACCCGCACCGCGAAGTCGAAGCGCGCCGCGGGAATGTCGTCGCTCGGGTCAAGGTCGTCGTAGTCGTCGACGATATTGATGCCGCCGACGAACGCAATGTCGCCGTCCACCACCGCCATCTTGCGGTGCAGGCGGCGCAGGCGGCTGCGCGAGGGCACCAGGCGCCCATACCAGGGCGGCTCGGGGCGGTAGATGCGGCAGCGTCCGCCGGCCGCCACGATACGGTCGCGGATGTCCAGGGCGGTATCGGCGCTGCCGAAGCCGTCGACCACCACGCGCACTTTCACGCCGCGCCGCGCCGCCTGCTCCAGGCTGTGCAGCACGCGCTGGCCGGTGCGGTCCGGCAGGAAGATGTAGGTTTCCAGGTGCACGCTGACGCGGGCCGCGTCGATGGCCTGGCACAGCGCCGGAAAGAAATCGGCGCCATTCTGCAGCAGTTGGATGGCGTTGTCGTCGGTCCAGTCGAGCCTGACGATGTCGGCCCTCACGGCAGCTCGAGCTCCGCCAGCAGGGGGGCATGGTCGGACAGGCGCGCCCATTCGCGCCCGCGCAGCACGCGCGCGCTGCGCACCGCGAAACCCCGCTGGTAGATACGGTCGAGCCGGAACCACGGGAACACCGCCGGAAACGTGCGCGGCGGCGGCAGCGGGCAATAAGCGCCGCCCATGCCCAGCTGGTTGTTGCGTTCCATCACGGCCACGTTGTTGGGCACGCCGCGCAGCACGTTGCCCAGCCGCCGCACCGAATCGCGCAGCCGCGGCAGGTCGCCGCCATGGCTGCGCGGCGCATTGGCAAAGACTTCGTACAGGCCCAGCTGCTGCACGAACAAGGGCGCCAGGCGGTCGCCCCAGTCGTTGAAATCGCCGGCCACCAGGATGGGATCGCCGGCCGGCACCAGCCGGCCGATGCGTTCGGCCAGGGCCTGGATCTGGCGGGTGCGGCTGCCGGCGAACAGGCCCAGGTGCACCACGAAGCAGTGCACGTCGCGGCCATCGACATGGATGCGGGCGTGCAGCAGCCCGCGCTGTTCCAGCCGATGATCGGAGATATCCTGGTTCTCGTGTTCAAGAATGGAATAGCGCGACAGCAGCGCATTGCCGTGGTCGGACTGGTTGCGGATGGCATTGCAGCCATAGGCCACGTCCAGGCGCAACGCCGCCGCCAGCGATTCGTGCTGGGCATCCAGGATGGAAAGCTGGTCGTTGCGGCCCTGCACTTCCTGCAGGAACACCAGATCGGGGCGCAGGCCGTACAGCCCCAGACGCAAATCGTTCAGCGATTCGCGCCGCCCCAGGGACGAGCGGCCCTTGTGGATGTTATAGCTGACTACGCGGATAAGCGACATGAACCGAATGGCGCCTTTTCTTTCTGACGGGGCAGGCCGCGCGGGCCGCCTGCCCCTGGGTAGCGGGCGGGCGCCGCGGCCAGGCCGGCGGCACCCATTGCCCGCAGATTACTTCATTTCACTTCGACATTGCGCAGGCGAATGTGCAATTCGCGCAACTGCTTCTCGTCGACCTCGGACGGCGCCTGGGTAAGCAGGCACTGCGCGCGCTGGGTCTTGGGGAAAGCGATAACATCGCGGATCGACTCGGCGCCGGTCATCATGGTGACGATGCGGTCCAGGCCGAACGCGATGCCGCCATGCGGCGGTGCGCCATACTGCAGCGCGTCGAGCAGGAAGCCGAACTTTTCGCGGGCTTCTTCGGCGCCGATCTTCAGGGCGCGGAACACCTTGCTCTGCACTTCCTCGCGATGGATGCGCACCGAGCCGCCGCCGATTTCCCAACCGTTCAGCACCATGTCGTAGGCCTTGGCGAACGCCTTGCTGGGATCGGATTCCAGGAAGTCTTCGTGGCCATCCTTGGGGCTGGTGAACGGATGATGCGCGGCGGTATAGCGGCCGTCTTCCTCGTCGTACTCGAACATCGGGAAGTCGACCACCCACAGCGGCTTCCAGCCGCTTTCGACCAGGCCGGTCTTCTTGCCGAACTCGCTGTGGCCAATCTTGACGCGCAGCGCGCCGATGGCGTCGTTGACCACCTTGACGCGGTCGGCGCCGAAGAAAATGATGTCGCCGTCCTGGGCGCCGCTGCGCTTGATCAGCTCGGCCAGCGCCGCGTCGTGCAGGTTCTTGACGATGGGCGACTGCAGGCCTTCGCGCCCCTTGGCCGTTTCGTTGACCTTGATGTAGGCCAGGCCCTTGGCGCCGTAGATGCCCACGAACTGCGTGTAGGCGTCGATCTCGCTGCGCGAGAGTTCGGCGCCGCCCGGCACGCGCAAGGCCACCACCCGGCTGCCGGCGGCCGAGGCGGCCGCGGCGAACACCTTGAAATCGACGTCGCGCATGATGTCGGTGACATCGGTGAATTCCAGGTTCACGCGCAGGTCGGGCTTGTCGGAACCGTAGCGCTGCATGGCGTCGGTCCAGGACATCATGGGGAACGGCGAGGGCAGCTCGACGCCTTGCACGGTCTTGAAGACGTGGCGGATCATGTCTTCGAAGATCTGGCGGATCTCGATTTCGCTCAGGAACGAGGTCTCGCAGTCGATCTGGGTGAATTCCGGCTGGCGGTCGGCGCGCAGGTCTTCGTCGCGGAAGCACTTGGTGATCTGGTAGTAGCGGTCGAAGCCCGACACCATCAGCATCTGCTTGAACAGCTGCGGCGACTGCGGCAGCGCGAAGAAATGGCCGGCGTTCACGCGCGACGGCACCAGGTAGTCGCGCGCGCCTTCGGGCGTGCTCTTGGTCAGCATGGGGGTCTCGATATCGATGAACCCCAGCTGGTCGAGGAACTTGCGCACTTCGATCGACACGCGGTAGCGCAGCATCAGGTTGCGCTGCATCTGCGGGCGGCGCAGGTCCAGCACGCGATGCGTCAGGCGCGTGGTCTCGGACAGGTTGTCGTCGTCCAGCTGGAACGGCGGCGTGATCGAGGCATTGAGGATCTCGACCTCTTTGCACAGCACCTCGATCTCGCCCGAGGCCAGTTCCGGGTTGGCCGTGCCTTCGGGACGCAGGCGCACCAGGCCGGTGACGCGGATGCAGAACTCGTTGCGCAGGCGCTCGGCCGTGGCGAAAGCGGCATTGTCCGGGTCGAACACGATCTGGGCCAGCCCCGCGCGATCGCGCAGGTCGATGAAGATGACCCCGCCGTGGTCGCGGCGGCGGTTCACCCAGCCATACAGGGTGACAGTCTGGCCGAGATGATCGCGGCAAACCTCGCCGGTGTAGCAGGTACGCATTGCGGGATGACTCCTAGGTGCTGTGTTCAGCATGAAAAGATTACGAATCGGCGGCCGGGGCCGTCGGGATGGGGTCGGCTGCCGCGGCCGGCTGGGCCGGCGGCGCCACGACGCCCATGGAAACGATGTACTTCAAGGCGGCGTCCACGCTCATCTGCAATTCGACGACGTGGTCGCGCGGCATCATCAGGAAGAAGCCCGAGGTGGGGTTCGGCGTGGTGGGCACGTACACGCTGACGTGCTCGCCGGGCAGGTAGGCCGCGACTTCGCCGCCGGGCACGCCGGTCAGGAACGCGATGGTCCATGAGCCGGGGCGCGGATACTGCACCAGCACCGCCTGGCGGAACGCCTGGCCGTTGGGCGCCAGCACCGTGTCGCTGACTTGCTTGACCGAATTGTAGATGGAGCGCACCAGCGGGATGCGCCCCAGCAGGGATTCCCACTGCTCGACCAGCGTGCGGCCCAGCAGGTTGGCGGCGAACATGCCGGTCAGCAGCACCACCACGATCACCAGCGCGAAGCGGAAGCCGGGGATGTCGATGCCCATCAGCGATTTCGACGACAAGAAGCTGGGCACGAAGCCCTCGAGGGTTGCCACCAGCAGGCCCAGGACCCAGACCGTGATGGCCAGGGGAACCCAGATCAGCAACCCGGTGATGAAATACTTCTTGATGACGCGCATACCGTGGGCCCGCGGACGGTCAGGACGAAGCGGCGGGCGCCGGCGCCGCCGGCGCGGCGCTGGCGGCACCGTCGCTCTTGGCCGGCGCATCGGGCTTGGCCGCGGCGGCGCCGTCCGGCTTGGCCGCGGTGTTGCCATCGGACTTGGCGGCGCTGCCGCCGCCGGACCCGTTGCGGAAGTCGGTCACGTACCAGCCCGAGCCCTTGAGCTGGAAGCCAGCCGCGGTGACCTGCTTGGTGAACGTGGACTGGCCGCATTCGGGGCAGACCGACAGGGGCGCATCGGAGAACTTTTGCAACACGTCTTTGGCATGGCCGCAGGCGCTGCATTTGTAAGCGTAGATAGGCATGATTGGGAGTTTCCAGGCGCACCGGCGCATCAAAAACCGCCGTTTCACCACCCGCGGCAGGCGGGCAGCGGCCAGGCGGCGCCGGATCAATACGGGAAAGTCTTGAATTTTAGCGGTTTTTCCCGGCCGGGCCGCATCCGCCGCCCGGGCAGGCGGGCGGCCCGGGGCCGGCCCCCCCGAAAGCCTAGCGCCCCAGGGGCAGCAGGAACATGGTGGCGGCCACCAGGGTGGGCGCCAGGGCCGCCATGAACAGCCGGCCGGCCGAAATGGCCTCGTTGGGGAAATAGGACCGCAAAATGGCGTAGCCGGCCGGGTTGGGCGCATTGGCGATGACGGTCAGCCCGCCGCCGGTCACGGCGCCGGCCACCAGCATATAGTGCCAGGTGGGGCTGGCGCCTTCCACCAGCGATCCCAGGTAGGTCAGCGCGGCATTGTCGGTAATCGCGGTCAGGGCGGTGGCGCCCCAGAACAGCACGGTGGGCTCCAGCCCGCCCAGCAGGTCTTGCAGCCACCATTTCTGCAGGCCGCCCAGCACCACCAGGCCGGCCAGGAAGAAGCCCACCATCAGGCCTTCGCGGATCAGCAGGCGGTCTTGATGGCGCCGGTAGGCATGCGAGAAGCCGATGAACATCATCATCAGGCCCAGGAACACCGCCGGATGGTGCGCCGTCATCACCACCCCCACCAGGAAGACCAGGTGAACCAGGATCACCAGCGGCGGCACGGGTTCGCGCCGGGGCGCTTCGCCCTCGGCCGCGTTGACGCCGCTGCCGGTGCCGATGCTGCGGGCGGTCAGGGCGTCGCGGCAGATCCAGGTCAGGATCGCGGCGTTCACGCAGACCGCGATGGCGGCGCGCCAGCCGAAATGGGTGGCCATGAAGGCGGTATCCCAGCCGAAGGTCGAGGCCACCATCAGCACCGGCGGCGCGGCATAGGCCGTCAGCACGCCGCCGATGGACACGTTGACGAACAGCACGCCCAGCGCCAGGTACTTGAAGCGCGTGTGGCCGGCCACGCGGAAATAGCCGTCGCGCAGCAAGATGGCGGCCAGCGTCATGGCGGCCGGCTCGGTGATGAACGAGCCGCCCAGCGGCACCACCGACATCACGACGAAGAAGGTGGCCACTTCGCGCGGAAACGGCAGCAGGCGCGCCAGGTTGCGCACCAGCAGGCCCACCAGTTCCAGGATGGGCCGGCTGGCGGCCACCACCATGATGACGAACACGAACAGCGGCTCGGTGAAGTTGCGCGTGTCCATGTACTGGATGGCGGTCTCGCTGCCGCGCAGCAGCGCCATGCACACGATCAGCACGAAGGCCCACACGCCGAACACCGCCTCGACTTCGGACAGCAGGTGCCAGCAGCCCGCGTGCGGCCCGTTGCGGTGCGCCAGCCGCGCAAAGACCGGCACCGAGAACGTGTGGATCACGGCCACCGCAAACAGCGCGGTGGCGACGAGTTCGATAATGTCAGGCATGGGGAAAGAATCCTGGAACAAGCGGGCGCGCGGCGCGCGCATGCGCCGCGCCGGGCCCGCGCGAAAACTGTCGGAATATACCGCAGCGGCCCGGTCCGGGCGCTGCGGGCATGCGCGGCGAAAGGCTCATCGCAGCAGGTGCGCGCCTTTCTCGGCGATCATGACGGTGGGTGAATTGGTATTGCCCGACGTGATGGTGGGCATGATCGACGCATCGATCACGCGCAGGCCCTGCAGGCCGTGCACGCGCAGCGCCGGGTCCACCACCGCCAGCGCGTCCACGCCCATCTTGCAGGTGCCCACCGGGTGGAAGATGGTGGTGCCGATGTCGCCGGCGGCGCGCGCCAGTTCCTCGTCGGTCTGCAGGGCATTGCCCGGCTTGTATTCCTCGGGCGCGTAGCGGGCCAGGGCCTGCTGCGCCACGATGCGGCGCGTCAGGCGGATGCTTTCGGCGGCCACTCGACGGTCGGTATCGGTGGCCAGGTAATTGCACAGGATCTCGGGGTGGTCTTCGGCCTGGGCGCTGGCAATGCGCACATGCCCGCGGCTGGTGGGCCGCAGGTTGCAGACCGACGCGGTGAACGCCGGGAATGCATGCAGCGGGTCGCCGAATTTTTCCAGCGACAGCGGCTGCACGTGGTATTCGACGTTGGCGCGCTCGTGTTCCGGCCCCGACCGGGCGAAAGCGCCCAGCTGCGACGGGGCCATGCTGAGCGGGCCGCGCCGCCACAAGGCGTATTGCGCCCCCATCAAGGCCTTGCCCCACAGCTTGCCGGCGATGGCGTTCAGCGTCTTGGCGCCCGTCACGCGGTAGATCATGCGCAGCTGCAGGTGATCCTGCAGGTTTTCGCCCACCCCGGGCAGGTCGTGCACCACCGGCACGCCGCGGGCCTGCAGCAACGCGGCGGGCCCCACGCCGGACACCTGCAGCAGTTGCGGCGAGCCGATCGCCCCGGCCGACAGGATGACTTCGGCGCGCGCCCGGGCGATCTGCTCGCGGCCGTCGTCCAGCCGGAACGCCACGCCCTCGGCGCGGCGGTTCTGGAACACGATGCGCGACACGCGCGCCCCTGTCATGACCTGCAGGTTCGGCCGGCCGGCGGCGGGTTTCAGGAAGGCGCTGGCCGCGCTCCAGCGCACGCCGCGGCGCTGGTTCACCTCGAAATAATCGCAGCCTTCGTTGTCGCCCCCGTTGAAGTCGGACACCGACGGGATGCCGGCCTGGGCGGCCGCGCCGCGGAACGCGTCCAGCAGTTCCCACGACAGGCGCTGGCGTTCGACCCGCCATTCGCCGCCGGCGCCGTGGAATTCGCTGGCACCGGCGTGGTGGTCTTCGCTGCGCTTGAAGAAGGGCAGCACGTCGTCCCAGCCCCAACCGGGATTGCCCAGCGCGGCCCAGCCGTCATAGTCGGCGCGCTGGCCGCGCATGTAGATCATGCCGTTGATCGACGAACTGCCGCCCAGCACGCGGCCGCGCGGGTAGCCCAGGCTGCGGCCGTTCAGGCCGGGGTCGGGGTAGGTGCGGTAGCACCAGTCGGTGCGCGGGTTGCCGATGCAATACAGGTAGCCCACCGGGATGTGGATCCAGTGCCAGTTGTCGCGCCCGCCGGCCTCCAGCAGCAGCACGCGCTTGCCGGCGTCGGCCGACAGGCGGTTGGCCAGCAGGCAGCCGGCCGACCCGGCGCCCACCACGATGTAATCGAACACCAGATCGGTACTGCCTGGATCGGCGGCCATGGACTGTGTCTCCTTCGGGTGCGCCGGCCTGGGGGCCGGCCGCTGGTGCTGCGTTGTACGCCACAACCGGCCCGGTGCCTACCCGGATACGCCCTAATCCGCCCCGCGCCGCCGGCCGCACCGGCCCGGTGCAGGGCTGAGACGAGACGTAACAAAGGTTGAAAGATCAGAGCGTAGCACTGATGATCGTGTTCAGTTTCTTGTCAGCATTGTGCCGGCCCGCGGTTGCGGGGCCGCCCGCCACGCCCACCGGAGACCCCCATGTCCGCCACGTCCCCCGCCCCCTTCCCCCCCGTCTTTCCCCGGCGCCATGCGCTGGCCGCGCTGGCCGCCGCGGCGTTTCTGGCAACGGCGCCCGCCTGGGCCGCCGACCCGGTCCGGCTGGACGTCCCGTTCGTGCCCACCCCCGAAGACGCGGTGGCCAAGATGCTGGACATGGCCGGCGTGGGCCCCGACGACACCGTCATCGACCTGGGCTCGGGCGACGGCCGTATCGCCATTGCCGCGGTGCGCGACCGCCAGGCGCGGCAGGCCACCGGCATCGACATCGACCCCGAACGCATCGCCGAGGCGCGCACCAACGCCAAGAAAGCCGGCGTGCAGGACCGCGTGCGCTTCGTGCAGCAGGACCTGTTCGAGACCGACATCTCGAAGGCCACCGTCCTGACGATGTACCTGCTGCCCGACGTCAACCTGAAGCTGCGCCCGCGCATCCTGAGCGACCTGGCCCCCGGCACGCGGGTGGTCTCGCACGCGTTCACCATGGACGACTGGGACAGCGACCAGTACGAAACCGTGGACGGCCGCTCGCTGTACCTGTGGATCGTGCCCGCCAAGGTGGCCGGCACCTGGCAGATCCAGCACCCCGGCGGCCCGATCACCGTGCACCTGTCGCAGCACTTCCAGCAGGTCACCGCCACCGCGCGGCGCAACGACGCGCAGCTGGGCGTGTCGCAGGCCACGCTGCGCGGCAACCGCCTGCGCCTGGTGCTGGACGACGGCGGCAAGCCGATGGAATTCGTCGGCCAGGTGCGCGGGGCATCCATGGTGGCGCTGGCCGCCGAGGGCGCCGAGCAAGGCTGGCAAGCCAGCCGCCAGGCGCCATGAGCCCAGCGGGCCGCCCCGGGCACGAACCGCCGGGGGCGCAGCGCGCAGGGGCGCCGGCAAGCGCGGCCAGGCCCGCCGGCCTGTCGGTGCTGGATGCCGTGGCGGTGCTGGTGGGCGTGGTGATCGGTATCGGCATCTTCGGCTTTCCGCCGCTGGTGGCGCAGCATGCCAGCTCGCCCACCATGTACATCCTGCTGTGGCTGGCCGGCGGCGGCGTGATGCTGCTGGGGGCGCTGTGCTACGCCGAGCTGGGCTCGGCCTACCCCGATTCGGGCGGCGAATATCGCTACCTGAGCCTGGCCTGGGGCGCGCGCACCGGGCTGATGTTCGCCTGGGCGCGCTGCACCGTGATCCAGACGGGCGCCATCGCGGCGGTGGCCTTCATCTACGGCGACTACGCCCAGCAGTTGCTGGACCTGGGCCGGCACGGGCCGGCGCTGCACGCCGCGCTGGCGGTGGTGGCCCTGACAGTGCTGAATATCGCCGGCACCCGGCCCACCAAGCAGATGCAGATCGTGTTCACGGCGGTCACCGTGGCCGCGCTGGTGGCGGTGGTCGTGGCGGGCATGCTGGCGGGCGACGCGCCGGCGCAGGCGCTGGCCGCCGCGGCCGCGCCCCCGCAGGAAAGCCTGGCCAGCATGCTGGGCCTGGGCATGGTGTACGTGCTGCTGACCTACGGCGGCTGGAACGAATCGGCCTATCTGTCCGGCGAATTGCGCGATCCGGCGCGCAACATGAGCCGCGTGCTGCTGATCGGCACGGCGGTGGTCACCGGCGTCTACCTGTTGGCCAACCTGGCGCTGCTGGACATGTTCGGCCTGGAAGGCCTGCGCCAGGCCAGCGCGGTGGGCGCCGACGTCATGAAGATCGCGGCCGGGCCGCACGCCGCGGTGCTGCTCAGCCTGCTGGTGTGCTGCACCGCGCTCAGCACCATCAACGGCACCATCATGACCGGCGCGCGCGTCTACGTGGCGCTGGGCGACGACGTGCCGGCGCTGCGCCGGCTGGGCGGCTGGTCGGCGCGCGGGCAGGCGCCGGCGGCGGCGCTGCTGGCGCAGGGCCTCATCACGCTGGCGCTGGTGGGGTTCGGCGCGCTGGCCGAGCACGGCGTGCAGGCCATGGTGGCCTACACGGCCCCGGTATTCTGGTTCTTCATGCTGCTGGTGGCGGCGGCCGTGTGGCGATTGCGCCAGCTGGACCCGCACCGGCCGCGCCCCTTCAAGGTGCCGCTGTATCCGCTGACGCCGCTGCTGTTCGCGCTGAGCTGCGCCGGGCTGGTGTGGTCTAGCGCCCGCTATGCGGGCCTGGGGGCGCTGCTGGGCATCGCGGTGCTGGCTGCCGGCCTGCCCCTGGTGTGGCGTGGGCGGCTGCTAGCCGCCGGGCCCCGGTAGCGGCCCGTTGCGCGGGCCGCGCCGGCGCGCGGCCGGCCGGGATGCCCGAGGCGCCCCGGATGCTCAGGGCGCCTTGCCGATCACCTCGAACAACGCCCGCACGATCCGCGCATCGCGCCTTTCCGCCAGGCACACCATGTGCACATAGGTGCGGACCTCGGCGTCCGCCAGCCGGACCGCGTGCAAGCCCGGGCCGGGCACGAATTCCACCTCGGAGACGGCGGCCACGCCCAGGTTCTGCGCCACGGCCTCGCGGATGATCTCCCGGCTGCCGACCTGCATCATCACGCAGGGCTCGACGTTGGCCTCTTTCAGCGCCGATTCGATCGCCTTGCGCGTGGTCGAGCCCTGTTCCCGCAGTATCAGCCGTTCGCCGGCCAGCTCGGCGATCCGGATGCAGCGCCGCTTGGCGAAGCGATGGCGGGTAGAACAGAAGATCACCACCGGGTGGTCGCTGTAGGGCACCGACACGAAGCGCTTGTCGTGCGCCACCTGCGCCAGCACGCCGACGTCGGCGCTGTAATCGGCCAGCCGGTCCAGGACGTCCTGGGAATTGCCCGTGCTGACCGACACCTTGATGTCCGGGTAGCGCTGGTGAAAGGCCGCCAACATCGTGGTCGCCTGCGCGGGCCCGACCGCCGCCACGTGCAGGTGGCCCGTCCGCAGCTCGCCCGACTCGCGCAACAGTTGTACCGCCTCGGCTTCCAGGCTGAAGATCTGCCGCGACAGGTGCAGCAACTGCTGCCCCATCTCGGTCGGCAGGACGCGCCGGCCGGCGCGGTGGAAAAGCTCGACCTGGTACAGATCCTCCAGCTGGCCGACCTGCGTGGTGACCGTCGGCTGGCTCACGTGCAGGCTCTGGGCCGCCGCGGTGAAGCTGCCGGTGCTGGCCACGGCGTGAAAGGAACGCAATTGTGTCAGGCGCATGACAAGACTCTCTGTGGGCTTCCTGCCGAACTATAGGTTTAGTCAATACAAGAGTCAAAAAACTTGAATTGGACGAATGGCGGTATCCGGCGGACAGTGAGGCATCTGTTCCATTCCCATCCGCCCGCGCGCATGCCCCCAGAAGGAGCCCGTCGATGACCATGCAAGCCGAAACCGTCCAGGCCAACGGACGACACTACGCCAAGCCCCGCGCGCCGGTGGTGGTGGTGTGCGTCGATGGCTGCGAGCCCGACTACATCACGCAGGCGATCCAGGCCGGCGCGGCGCCCTACCTGAAGCGGATGCTGGACCAGGGCTGCTCGCTGATCGGCGACTGCGTGATCCCGAGCTTCACGAATCCCAACAACGTGTCCATCGTGACCGGCGTTCCCCCGTCGGTGCACGGGATCTGCGGCAACTACTTCTACGACCAGGCCGCCGACCGGGAAGTGATGATGAACGGCCCCGAGTACCTGCGCGCGCCGACGCTGCTGTCGGCCTTCGCCGACGCCGGGGCGCTGGTGGCGGCGGTCACGGCCAAGGACAAGCTTCGCACCCTGCTCGGCCACGGCCTTGCGGGCATCTGCTTCTCGGCCGAGAAGGCCGACAAGGCGACCGTCGCCGAATGCGGCATCGACAACGTGCTCGAGCTGGTCGGCAAGCCCGTGCCGTCGGTGTACAGCGCGGACCTGAGCGAATTCGTGTTCGCTGCCGGCGTACGCCTGCTGGAAACCCGCAAGCCGGACCTGATGTACCTGTCCACGACCGACTACGTGCAGCACAAGTGCGCCCCCGGCACCCCCGAGGCCAATGCCTTCTACGCGATGATGGATGGCTACCTGGCCAGGCTGGACGCGCTGGGAGCCGTGATAGCGCTGACCGCCGACCATGGCATGAGCCCGAAGACGGATGCCGCGGGCAGGCCGCGCGTGCTTTATCTGCAGCAGGAGCTGGACGCCCGGCTGGGCGAGCACGGCACCCGGGTGATCCTGCCGATCACCGACCCCTATGTGGTCCACCACGGCGCCCTCGGCTCTTTTGCGACGGTGTATGCCCATCGCGCCCCGCTGGAACAGGTGCGCGACGTGCTGGCCGGCCTGCCGGGCGTGGAACACGTCCTGACGCGCGACGAGGCGGTGCGCCGTTTCGAGCTGGCCGGCGATCGCATCGGCGACCTGGTCGTCATCGGCGACCACCTGACGGTCCTGGGCACCAGCGCGGCGCGCCACGACCTGAGCGGCCTGACGGTGCCCCTGCGTTCTCATGGGGGCGTCTCCGAGCAGAAAGTGCCGCTGCTGTTCAACCGCCCCCTGGACAGCGTCGACCCGAATCGGCGCCTGCGCAATTTCGATGTCTTCGACCTGGCCCTGAACCACGCGAACGCCGCGCTCTAAAGGTTTCTTCGATGTCTCACGAATTTTTCAATCCCGTGCGCAGCGTATACGGAGCCGGGGCCCTGGCGTCCCTGCCGAAGCTGCTGGCCGGCCGCAAGGCCATCGTCGTGACCTTTCCCGAAGCGCGCCAGCTCGGGCTGGTTGCCCGCCTGGAGGCCCTGCTGGGCGACTTGCTGGTGGGCGTGATCGACTCCGCCCTGCCCAACCCCGACGTCGCCGAGCTGCAGGACCTCTACGAGGCCTTCTGGCGCGATCCGCAAGGCGCCGAGGTGCTGATCGCCGTGGGCGGCGGCAGTTCCATCGATACGGCCAAGACGCTGATGGTGGGCACCGACAGCGGGCGCTTCCAGGACCTGGTCGCCGCGCTGGTGGGCGGCGAGCCTTTCGTTCCGGCGCGCGTCAAGACGCTGATCGCCGTGCCGACCACCGCCGGCACGGGCAGCGAAGTCACCCCCTGGGCCACGGTCTGGGACCGCCAGGCCCAGCGCAAGTACTCGCTGCACCTGCCCCAGACCTGGCCCAGCATCGCCATCGTCGACCCCGAGCTGATGCTGTCCCTGCCGCAGCCGGTCACGCTGCAAAGCGGCCTGGACGCGCTGTCGCACGCGCTCGAATCGATCTGGAACATCAACGCCAACGCGGTCTCGGACACCTTCGCGGTGGCGGCCGTGCGGGAAATCTTCGACGCCCTGCCGCAGCTGATGGACCAGCCCGGCGACCTGGCGCTGCGCGGCCGCGTGGCGCTGGCCGCCCTGAAGGCCGGCATGGCGTTCTCTAATACGCGCACCGCGCTGGCGCACTCTATCTCTTACGAGATGACGTTGCGCTACGGCCTGCCGCACGGCATTGCCTGCTCGTTTCCGCTGCCCATGGTGCTGCAGCGCGCGATCGGCATCGACCCCGCGCGCGACGCGGTGCTGGCGCAGGCGCTAGGCCCCCTGGACAGCGCGCCGCAACGCCTGTCCGCTTTCATCGAGCAGTTCGGCGTTCGCACCCGCTTTTCGGACTATGGCGTGTCGAACGAAGAAGCAGACCAGATGGTCGCGCATGCGCTGACGGGCGCGCGCGGCAAGAATTTCATCGGCACCGCCCAAAAGGAGGCAGCATGAGCCGAGTTCCCGACAGCACCGACTTCCGCGCCGAGGCCTTGCGCATCGGCGGCGAGAAGGTCCGCACGGACCGCACGATGGACGTGCACAATCCCCATACCGGCGAGCGCGTCGGCACGGTATCGATGGCCTCGCTTGACGACGTGCGGCGCGCCTACGACATCGCGCACGCCTACGTGCCCACGCTTTCCCGCTACGACCGCTCGGCCATCCTGAACCGCGCGGCGGCGCTGCTGCGCGAGCGCACCCAGGCCGCGGCCGCGTTGATCACCAGCGAATCGGGCCTGTCGATGAAAGACAGCGTCTACGAGATCGGTCGGGTCGCCGACGTGCTGAACTTCGGCGCCAACGAATCGCTGCGGGACGACGGCCAGGTCTTTTCCTGTGACCTGACGCCGCACGGCAAGCACCGCAAGGTCATCACCACGCGCGAGCCGCTGCTTGGCGTCATCACGGCCATCACCCCGTTCAACCATCCCATGAACCAGGTGGCCCACAAGGTGGTGCCGTCGGTGGCCACCAACAACCGCATGGTGCTCAAGCCCTCGGAAAAAGTGCCGCTGTCGGCGCTGTACTTTGCCGACCTGCTGTACGAGGCGGGCCTGCCGCCGCCCATGCTGCAGGTCATCACGGGCGACCCGCGCGAGATCGCCGACGAAATGCTGACCCACCCGCATGTCGACCTGGTGACGTTCACGGGCGGCGTCGATATCGGCAAGTACATCGCGACCAAGGCCGGCTATCGGCGCATCGTGCTGGAACTCGGCGGCAACGACCCGCTGATCGTGATGGACGACGCCGACCTGGACCGGGCCAGCGACCTGGCCGTGCAGGGTTCCTACAAGAATTCCGGCCAGCGCTGCACCGCCGTCAAGCGCATGCTGGTGCACGAGAAAGTGGCGGCCGCATTCACCGAGCGGGTGGTCGAGAAGACGCGCGCCTGGAAATGGGGCGATCCGGCGAACCCGGACAACGACATGGGCACGGTCATCGACGAGGCGGCGGCGCGCCGTTTCCAGAAGGTGGTGGACGAGGCGGTCGCGCAGGGCGCCCGGCTGCTGGCCGGCAACCAGCGCGAGGGCGCGCTGTATTCGCCGACGGTGCTCGACCGCGTGCGCCCGGAAATGACCGTGGTGCGCGAGGAAACCTTCGGCCCCGTTTCGCCCATCCTGACCTTCGCCAGCATCGACGAGGCGATCGCGCTGTCCAATGGCACCGCCTATGGCCTGTCGTCGGGTGTTTGCACCAACCGCATGGACGACGCGGCGCGCTTCGCCAAGGAACTCAAGGTCGGCACCGTGAACCTTTGGGAAGTGCCCGGCTACCGCATCGAGCTGACGCCTTTCGGCGGCATCAAGGATTCGGGCCTGGGCTACAAAGAGGGCGTCCAGGAAGCCATCAAGTCGTTCACCAACTGCAAGACCTTCACACTGCCGTGGTGATGCCCGCGGCGATGGTCCGGCCTGCGCGGCAGCGTGGGCCGGAACACCGCCGGCGAACGGGCCCGAAGGTGCGATAAAAGCACCCATACCTAGAAGGAGACAACGATGAAACAGTGCGACACGACCCAGATCAACGCCATGCGCCGGCGCCTGCTGGCGGGCGCCGGCGCCGCCACGGCGCTGTCCCTGACCGACCTGATGTGGCCCGACGCGGCGCAGGCCGCGCAGCCCAAGCGTGGCGGCAGCTTTGTCTACACCAATACCTACCCCAACAACCGGATGGGCGATGCGCGCAATGGCCGGCACCCCCAGCACTGGCTCGACCTGAACAACCGCAGCGCCTACAACGCCCTGACCTGGGTCGACGAAGACCTGGAAGTGCAACCCGAGCTGGCCACCGCCTGGGAACCCAGCGACGACCTCAAGGTCTGGGACATCACCCTGCGCGAGGGCGTCATGTTCCACGACGGGCGCGAGATGACGGTCGACGACGTGGTCTCGTCGTACCAGTTCCACCAGGCCTCGACCGGCTACGCCAAGCAGATCGTCAAGGTCGAGAAGGTCGGCAAGAAGGTGCGCATGACGCTGGATGCGCCGAACAGCGAATTTCCCTTTGTGCTGGCCGAATATCACTTGATGATCATGCCGGCCGCCGACAAGGACACGATCGGCCTGTCGGGCGTGGGCACGGGCCCCTTCCGGATCGTGAACCTGGACCCGAAGCGCCGCATCATCCTCGAGCGCAACGAGAAATACTGGCGCCAGGGCTTCCCGTACCTGGACCGCATGGAAGTGGTGAGCTCGCCCGGCCGCATGGAAGGCGCGCTCAACGGTTTTCGCGGCGGCCTGTTCGACGCCGTGGTCGGGGTCGACCCCGGCCTGCTGCCCGACCTGGAACGCACGCCCGACGTCCGGTACAGCCTGTCGAACAGCGGCGACCAGGCGCTGATGCTGATCCCCAAGTACGAGGGCACACCCCTGAACGACAAGCGCGTGCGGCAGGCGCTGGCGCTGGCCATCGACCGCCAGAAAATTATTCGCATCGTCTACGGCAAGAACGCGGGCTGGATCGGCAACGACTCGCACCTGACCCCCGCGAACGCGTCCTTCCTGCCGCTGCAGCGCACCCACGACATCGCACGGGCCCGTGCCCTGCTGGCCGAGGCCGGCCACCCCGACGGCATCACGCTGCCGACCTTCTACTTCGCCGCGACCTGGCCCGAAGTGCCGCGCGTGTTCCAGGTGCTGTCCCAATCGGTCAAAGAGGCCGGCATCACGCTGCCGATCGAGCAGCGGCCAAGCGACGGCTACCGCCAGTGGCGCGTCGAGGACGCCGAGAAAACCCGCAAGCACCGCTTCGCCTATACGCCCGCGGGCCCGCGCAACCCCGGCGTCAGCCTGTACCGGCTGCGGCCCGACAACAACGAGAGCGGCTACTGGAGCGGCGCGGGGTGCGACGAATACATGGCGCTGTACCACCAGTCGATGGCCGAACCCTCGTCGGAAAAACGGCGCGCGAACTACACGCGCATGCAGGAGATCCTGCGCGACGAGGTACCGATGATCTCGGCGGGCGGCCGGCGCAACCTGCTGATCCACAAACCCGACGTCCAGGGCTTGCGCAGCCATTCGCAGTTCTGGTCGATGCGCTTCGACGAGGTCTGGAAATCCTGAACCGTGGCCGACCATCCACTTTCAAGCGAGGCGATCGACCATGTTTCATACTTTCCTGCGGCGCATCGGCTTGTACGCGCTGACGCTATTCCTGTCTTCGCTGCTGGTGTTCATCGCCACCGAGGTGCTGCCCGGCGACGCCCTGGAAGTCAGCCTGACGGCTGACGAGGTCGCCATGATGAATCCCGAGGACCTGGCGCGCAAGCGGCAGGAACTGGGCCTGGACAAGCCCGCGCCGGTGCGCTATTTCCAGTGGCTTTCCGGCGCCGCGCACGGCGATTTCGGCAAGACCATCCTGGGCAGGACCCCTGTCATCGACATCATCCGCGAGCCGGTGAAGAACTCGCTGCTGCTGGCCGCGGTGACGGCGCTGGTGGCGATACCGATCTCCTTGCTGCTGGGCATCGTCGCCGCCTACTGGCGCGGGCGGCTGCCGGACACGCTGGCGTCCATGGGCGCGGTCATCGGCTACTCCATCCCCGAGTTCGCGTCGGGCAACCTGCTGGTGCTGATCTTCGCGATCTGGATCCCGCTGTTTCCCGCGGTGATCCTGGCGTTCGCCGACGCGCCGCCCTCGACGCTGCTGGCGGTGTCGGTCCTGCCCGTGGCGACCATCGTGTTCGGATCGATCGCGCACCTGGTGCAACTGATCCGCACCGGCCTCATCGAGACGCTGTCCAGCGATTACGTCGAGCGCGCGCGCTTCACCGGGCTGGGCGAGTTGCGGCTGATCCTGCGGCACGCCTTGCCCGCCTCGGTGATCCCGGCGCTGAACTCCGCCGCGCTGTACGTCGCCGGCCTGCTCAGCGGCATCGTCGTGGTCGAGAAAGTGTTCGGCTACCCCGGCCTCGGGATGATCCTGCTGCAGGCGGTGGACAAGCGCGAGGTGGCGATCGTCCAGGCCGTCAGCCTGCTGGCCGCGCTGGCCGTCGTCACCATGAACCTGCTTGCCGACATCGCCGTCGTCGCGCTCGACCCCCGCGCCAGGAGCCGTTGAACCATGATGCTCAAGATCAACTATCACGCGCTGCTGCGCCCGGTGGCCCTCATCGGCATCGGCATTGTGCTGCTGCACCTGGCGATGGCGCTGGCCGCGCCCTGGATCGCCCCCTACGACCCGATGGCGCTCAACGGCGGGCGCGCCGAACCGCCCAGCCCCGAGTTCTGGCTGGGCACCGACGTGCTGGGCCGCGACTACCTGTCGCGCCTGCTCTGGGGCGGGCGCACGGCGCTGCTGGCCACGTTCACCGGCGTCGTCGCCGCCGTGACGATGGGCAGCATACTGGGCGTGACGGCGGCCTACCTGGGCGGCGTGTTCGACGACATCATGATGCGCATCGTCGACCTCAAGCTCGCCCTGCCGGGGATCCTGTTCGTGGCGCTGTTCGCCGTCGGCTTCGGCGATTCGCTGCCGGTGCTGATCGTGCTGATCGGCATGGTGTACTTCCCCGGCGTGATCCGCATCGTGCGCGCCCAGACGCTGACCCAGGTGAACCTGGGCTATGTGAAGGCGGCGCAGCTGCGCGGCGAGGGCACCTTGTCCATCATCCTGCGCGAACTGCTGCCGAACACGCTGGACGTGGTCTACGTCGAGTTCGCCATCCGCATGTCGCACGCCATCCTGCTGCTGAGCTCGCTGTCGTTCCTGGGCATGGGCATATCGCCGCCCACGCCCGACTGGGGCCTGATGGTCGCCGACGGCGTCGGCCAGCTTACTTATGCGCCCTGGCTGGTGCTGGCACCCGCCATCTTCATCGCCACCCTGGTGGTGGGGTTGAACTTCGGCGCCGAAGCGCTGGCCCAGGCACTGGGGCTGGACGCCACGCGCGGCCAGGACGCAGCATGAGCGCGGCACCGCAACGCCTTCGGAAAGAGTTTCCCATGACATCTCCACAGCCGACGCCGCCGACCCGGACCGACCACGCGCCCCGGCGCATCGACGGACGCCTCGAAGTCCGCGGGCTGGACATCGGGTACCGCCGCCCCGACGGCCGCGTCGTCGGCGCGGTGCACGGCGTGGCGTTCACCGTGCAGGCCGGCTCCAGCCTGGGCATCGTCGGCGAAAGCGGATCGGGCAAGTCCACCCTGGCGCGGGCCCTGTTGGGCCACTGCCGCGCCGGCGGCGTCATCACGGCCGGTTCGGTGCGCATCGCCGGCGAAGACATCCTGCGCCTGGACGAAGCGGGCCGGCGCAAGCTGCGGGGCAGGCACATCGCCTTCGTGCCGCAGAACCCCCTCAGCTCGCTGACGCCGCACATGCGCATCGGCGACCAGGTCGACGAGGCCGTGCGCCACCTGCGCGGATGCAGCGCGGCCGAGGCGCGGGCCCGCACCCTGGAATTGTTCGAGGCCACCAACCTGCCCGACCCCCAGGCCATCTGTGCCCGCTACCCGCACGAGCTCTCGGGCGGACAGCGCCAGCGCATCGTGATCGCCGCGGCGCTTGCCGGCGACCCCGGCGTGCTGGTCCTGGACGAGCCGACCACGGCGCTGGACAAGACCACCGAAGTGCAAGTGCTGGAACTGGTGCGCACGCTGCGCCATCGCTTCAACACCTCGCTGATCTACGTCAGCCACGACCTGGGCGTGATCTCCAGCATGTGCGACCAGGTCATCGTGATGCACGAGGGCGCGGTGGTCGAGCAGGGCGATGCGGCAACGATCTTCGGCGCGCCGGCGCACGCCTACACGCGCCAGCTGATCGCGGCGATCCCGCACGTCGGTGCCGAGCCCCCGCCGCGGTCGACCGTCAACCTGGAAGACAGCTACAAGCCGCTGCTGGAAGCCAGCCGGCTGGCGTTTTCCTATCCCGCCCGCCGCCGCAGCTGGTTCCAGCGCGATGCGCAGCCGGCCCGGCCGGCGCTGGCCGGGCTGTCGTTCTGTATTACCCGGGGCGAGACGCTGGGCCTGGTCGGCGAATCGGGCAGCGGCAAGTCCACCGCGGCCGCGCTCGTGTCGGGCCTGATGGCGCCCTCGGGCGGCACGCTGCGGTTCGACGGCGACGCGCTGGCCCCGCTGGCCGTCAAGCGCTCGGCCGTGCTGCGGCGCCGGATCCAGATCGTGTTCCAGGACCCGCTGTCCTCGCTCAATCCGCGCCAGCGCGTCGCCACCATCCTGGAACGGCCGCTGACGATGTTCACCGGCCTGCGCGGGCCGGCGCTGCGCGAACGCGCCCAGGCGCTGATGCGGGCCATGCACCTGGACCCGGCGCTGCTGGAATGCTACCCGCGCCAGCTATCCGGGGGCCAGCAGCAACGCGTGGCCATCGCGCGGGCCTTCGCCGCCGAGCCCGACCTGATCGTCTGCGACGAGATCACCTCGGCCCTGGACGTGTCGGTCCAGGCCCAGGTGCTGGACCTGCTGCTCGAACTGCAGCGCAAGACGGGAACGGCATATCTGTTCATCAGCCATGACCTCGGGGTGATCCGGCGCATGGCCGACCGCGTCATCGTGCTGCGCCATGGCGAGGTCTGCGAGGCCGGGCCCACCGGCCAGGTTTTCCTGTCGCCCCGCAGCGACTACACCCGCCTGCTGCTGCAGGCCACCGCCATGCATTCCGTCAACGCACTACCGCAGAAGGTCTGCGCATGAAAAAGATCATCCACATCACCGACCCGCACCTGGTCGCGGCCGGCGAAATCCTGCATGGCCTCGATCCCCATGCCCGCCTGGCGGCCTGCATCGATGACATCCTGGAACACCACGGCGACGCGGCCTGCTGCGTCATCACCGGCGATCTCGCGCATCGCGGCGAGACGGCGGCCTACGAGGCGCTGCACAGCCAGGTCCGGCGCCTTCCCTTTCCCTGCTTTCCGCTGATGGGCAACCATGACGTCCGCTCCCGCTTCGGCGCGGTCTTCCCGCAGCGGCTCGACGACGGCCAGGGCTTCGTGCAGGGGCGCTTCGACATCGACGGCGCGGCGCTGCTGATGCTCGACACGCTCGACGAAGGGCGCAACGGCGGCCTGTACTGCGAACGCAGGCTGGCCTGGCTGGCGCGCCAGCTGCAGGACGTGGGCGGCCGCCCGGCTTACCTGTTCATGCACCACCCGCCCTTCGACATCGGCATTCCCTGCCTGGACCGCATCGGCCTCTCGAACCCCGAGCCGTTCGCGCGGCTGGCGGCCGGGCACGGCAACCTGCGCCACTTGTTCTTCGGCCACGTCCACCGCCCCGTCTGCGGCAGCTGGCACGGGATTCCGTACTCGACCATGCGCGGGCTGAACCACCAGGTGCCGTTCGACCTGCACACGATCTCGCCGGTGCCCAAGAGCCACGAACCGCCGGCCTATGCCGTGGTGTTCCTGGACGACGCACAGGTCACCGTGCACTTCCACGACTATCTCGACAAGTCCACGCTGCCCGCGCCCCCGGAGGCCCGGCCATGACGCCGCGGCGCCACGCCGTGGTGGTGGTTTGCGACAGCCTCGCCGCCGGCCTGGTCCAGCCCGCCACGGCGCCCGCCCTGACGGCATTGCGTGCCGCCAGCGCCGATTTCGTGGCGGCGCGCAGCGTGTTCCCGTCGACCACGCGCACCAGCTCCGCGTCGATGGCCACAGGCTGCCTGCCGGCGGCGCACGGGCTGCTGGGCAACACCATGGTGCTGCGGGAAGACGGCAGGCTGGTCCGGATGTCCGTGGGCAAGCCCGACTTTCTCGACCGGCTGCGGCGCGCCACCGGCCGCACGCTGAACCGGCCGACCTGGGCCGAACGGCTGGCCCGCCAGGGCGGCTCGGTCGTCATGTCCAACGTGTCGCCGGGCGCGGCCTATCTGCAGGACCCCGATTGCTACGGCCACGTCTACCACCGCAGAGGTTCCCGCGGGCCCGGCGGCGTGCCACTGGACGACGGGCTGGCCATCGAGGTCGGCGCGGCGGGCGACGCGACGATGACCGAACGCTTCTGCGCCGAGGTGCTGCGCGAACGCATGCCCGCGCTGGCCGTGCTGTGGCTGTCCGAACCCGACCACACCGCGCACCACGCCGCCCTGGGCTCGCCCCGGCACCTGGCGATGATCGCCTGCGCCGACGCCTGCGTCGACCGGGTACGGCGCACCGTCCAGGCGCTGGACCCGCATGGCCAGGACATCCTGCTGGTCGCCTGCTCCGACCACGGCATGGAAACCGTGGGTCGGCAGGTCGATCTGGACGCCCTGCTGGTGGACGCCGGCTGGAAAGACGGCCCCGACTCTGCCGACGTGGTGGTGGCGCCCAACGGCAATGCGGCGCTGCTGTACTTCGCCGACGACGCGCGCCCGCGCATCCCCGCGCTGGCGCAGTGGCTGCGGGCGCAGGACTTCGCGGGCCGCGTGGCCAGCGGCCAGGCGCTGGCCGAGCTGGGCCTGCCGGCCGACGGCCCGCTGGGCATCGCGCTGGCGCTGCGGCACGACGAGACCGCCAACCCGCATGGCGTGCCGGGGCGCACCGTGTCGGTGCGCAGCCCTTTCAGCGACGCCTCGCAGCCGGGCTGCGGCCAGCACGGCGGGCTAGGCGCCCACGAACAACACCCCTTCCTCTACGTCCACGGGGCAGGCTTTCACCCCGGCGAGCGCGGCCAACCCGCATCGCTCGTCGACATCGCCCCGACCGTGCTCCGCCACCTGGGAGTCGCGGCCGATGGCATGCAGGGGCGGGCCTTGCAGTAGCCCGCCAACCCCACCCGCCTGCGCGATCGCGCGCCCGGCGCGTGCCGGGCGCGGCGCACCGGGCCGCCCGTCGATTCACTATTCCGAGGATTCCATTCCATGCATCGTCGCGATCTTCTTCGCCTGGCCACCGCCGCGGTGGCGGCCACTTCGCTGCCGCGCTGGAGCTGGTCGGCCACCTTGAACCAGCGCGACCTGTTCCCGCTGGGGGTCGCCAGCGGCTCGCCTTCCGCGGACGGTTTCGTGCTGTGGACCCGGTTGCTGGACGGCCCGGTGCCGGGCACCGTGCCGCCGGACACGCCGCGCACGGCGCTGCCCGAGACGCTGACGGTGCGCTGGGAAATCGCCGAAGACGAGGGCTTTCGCCGCATCGTCCGCACGGGGCAGTCGCAGGCGCTGGCCGCGCTGGGGCATGCGGTGCACGTGGAGGTGTCGGGCCTGAGGCCGGACCGCTGGTACTTCTACCGCTTCATGCACGGCGACGCGGTCACGCGCACCGCCCGCACGCGCACCGCGCCCGCCGCCGACGCGATGCCCACCAGGACGCGCCTGGCCTTCGTGTCCTGCCAACGCTGGGAACAGGGCCATTACGCGGGCTACCGCCACATGCTGGACGAAGACCTGGACCTGGTCCTGTTCCTGGGCGACTACATCTACGAATACGCCATGCCGAAGAAGCCGCCCAAGTATCAACTGGCGCGCACGCACCTGTTGCGGTCCGCCAAGACGCTCGACGACTTCCGCGACCGCTATGCGCTGTATCGCACCGACGAGCAGTTGCAGGCCGCGCACCGCGCCTGCCCCTGGATCGTCACCTGGGACGACCACGAGGTCCAGAACGACTATGCGGGCGCGACGGGAACCGGCCCGGACGACGTCTTCCTGAATCGCCGCAACGCCGGCTACCAGGCTTTCTACGAAAACATGCCGCTGCGCGCGTCGGTGCTCACCCATGGGCTGAAGGGGCTGGGCACCCCCGGCGGCCTGCGCATCTACGGCCGCCACGCCTGGGGCCGGCTGCTGGGCCTGCATATGCTCGACACGCGGCAGTACCGCGACCGGCAGGCCTGCCGTCCCCCCGAAAGCAAGCTGAAAAGCGCTGTCGACCCGCGTGAATGCCCCGCATTGCGGGACCCCGCGCGTTCCATGCTGGGCGCCGGCCAGGAACGCTGGGTCGAGCAGGGCCTGGCGCAGGACGCCGCGTCGACCGTGCGCTGGAGCGTGCTGGCCCAGCAGACGATCTTCTCGCTGCGCAATTACCAGCCGCTGCCCGACGAGGGCTACCACAGCAGCACCTGGGACGGCTACCCGGCCTGCCGCCAGCGGCTGCTCGACGCGGTGCGCGGCGCGAGGCCGCGCAACACGGTCTTCCTGGGCGGCGACATCCACCAGAACTACGTCAGCCGGGTCCTGGCCGATTTCTCGAACCCACGATCCGCGGTCGTGGGCAGCGAGTTCTGCGGCACCTCGATTGCTTCGGCGACCAGCGTCGCGCAAAGCCGCGCGCAGGAAATCGCCGATCTCAACCCGCACATCCTGCTGGCGCGCTCGGACAGGCGCGGCTATGCGGTCGCCGAGGTCACCCCCGAACGCTGGACCACCACGCTGCGCACGGTCGACGACGTGCTGCGGGCCGACAGCGGCGTGTCGACGCTGGCGCGCTTCGTGGTCGAGGACCGCGTACCGGGCCCCCAGCCCGCGTGACCCCGCGCCGGCGCCCCGCCACCAGGCGGGGCGCCAGGCCTAGTGCAAGCCCCTAACCGGACAGGACTGCAACGTGCCCGAGCAACCCATTCCGATGATGACGCAGGCCGACTGGCCTTACCTTGAAATCCTGATGCGCCTGGCGCTGAGCCTGTCTTTAGGTCTGCTGATCGGCCTGGAACGCGAGCGCCGCGGCAAAGAGGCGGGGCTGCGCACCTTCGGCTTCATCTGCATGTTGGGCGCATTGGCGGGCCTGCTCGGCATGCCGGCCGCGCTGCTCGTCCTGGCGCTGGTCGGCGTGCTTGCCGTGCTGCTCAATGTGCAGGCGCTGCGGGCGGGGCAGGGTTCCGAGCTGACGACTTCGGCGGCGATGCTGGTCACCTGCCTGGCCGGCGTGCTGTGCGGCCAGGGCCAGACCATCACGCCGGCCGCGGTGATGGTGCTGGCCACCGCCTTGCTGGCATGGAAAGAACGCTTGGCCGGCTTTTCCGCCGGCCTGACCGAAAGCGAGATGCGCTCGGCGCTGCTGCTGGCCATCCTGGCGATCGTGATCTACCCCGCGCTGCCGGCCGGCGCGGTGGGGCCGTGGCACCTGGTCGAGCCGCGCGCCGCCTGGGTGACGGTCATCCTGATCTCGGGCATCGGGTTCATCAACTACATCCTGTGGAAGCTCTACGGCGCACGGGGCACCGAGCTGTCGGGCTTCCTGGGCGGCCTGGTCAACAGCAACTTCACCGTCATCGAAATGTCGTCGCGCGTGGTCGCCACCCAGGGGGCCTACGTCACCAACGCCTATCGGGGCATTCTGCTGGCGACCTCGGCCATGGTGTTGCGCAACGCGGGCCTGCTGCTGATCCTGGCGCCGGTCGCGCTGCTGAGCGCCTCCGGCGCGTTCGCGCCGATGATGCTGGCCAGCGCCGCCCTGGTGCTGGCCAGCTACGGGCAGGGCGGGCGCCGGCGCGCCGCGGCCCCGGTTCCGGAGATCCAGCTCGGCCTGCCGTTCTCGCTGCCGCTGGCGCTGAAGTACGGCCTGGTGTTCCTGATCCTGCACATCGTCGGCGGGCTGACGCAGCGCCACTTCGGCGACGCCGGCTTCTACTTCGTCAGCGTGGTCGGCGGCCTGATGTCCAGCGCCAGCGCGGTCGCGGCGGCCGCCACGCTGGCTTCCCAGGGCAGCCTGTCGCCCATGGCGGCCGGCACCGGCGCGGTGCTGGCGTCCTTGACCAGCATCGCCTTCAGCATGTCTTTCGTTCTGCGCACGCGCGAACGCACGCTGACCACGCGGCTGTGCAGCGCCATGCTTTGCATCGCGGCCGCGGGCGCGCTGGGCCTGGCCGGCTGGCGCTTCGTCTTTCCCAGGGTGGAAGCCCTGCTTCCTTGAGGCAACCCCAGAACAATTTTTTCAAAGGAGGAGCAAACCATGAGAAGAACCGCAACCACCGCATGGCTCGCGATGGCCGTCCTGGCCGGCCCGGCCGCGGGCGCGCACGCCGAAAGCACCGTGACGCTGTACGGGCTGATCGACCTGGGCTACATGAACGACCACGACGACACCAAGGGCACGTCGCAGGGCATCGATAGCGGCAATGTGTCGGGCTCGCGCTGGGGCATCAAGGGTACGGAAGACCTGGGCAACGGCCTGAAGGCCACTTTCCAGCTCGAAAGCGGCTTCAACGCCGACAATGGCACCTCGGGGCAGTCGGGCCGCCTGTTCGGCCGCTGGGCCTACGTGGGCCTGAAAAGCGCCACGCTGGGCGAAGTGCGCCTGGGCCGCCAGTGGGCGCTGGGCCGCGAATGGGGCGGCGTGGCCACGCCGTTCTCGATTGCCTGGTCGCGCTCCGGCCTGGGCACCACCTTCGGCTACAACGACGGCGATTTCGGCTCCAGCGGCATCGCCGACAACATGGCGATGTGGCGTTCGCCCAAGCTGCACGGGTTCGAGGCGGCCGTGGGCTACAGCTTCGCGATCAATGGCGACCAGGAGTTCGGCAACGGCAACAACGACCGCATGGTGACCACGGGCATCCGCTACAGCCGCGGCCCGCTGCGCGCCGCGCTGACCTACGATCACGTGTATGTCGACCGCCGCCGGGTCAGCGGCCAAGCCAACCCCGCGGGCAATACCAGCAATTGGCAGCTGGGCGCGTCGTACGATTTCGAGGTCGTGCGCGTGTATGCGGGGGCCGGGCGCATCAGCGACGCCAACAAGGGCCCCGCCAAGGGCCTGGACAAGGACTACGCCTGGACGGCCGGGGTGCGCGTGCCGATCAGGCCGGGTGCGCTGCTGGCGTCATGGCAGCAGACGACCGACTCGAAGATCAAGGTCTATGCGGTCGGCTACCAGTACGACTTGACCAAGCGCACCGACCTGTACGCCTTCTACAACCACAGCGAAACGCGCGACCTGGATACCGACGAAGACAACGGCCGGCGCCAGGTCAGCGTAGGCATCCGGCACCGCTTCTAGCGCGGCGCCGGGCAACGCTACGCCGCGGCGTCCTGCCGTTCCTGGGCCTCGGCCTTCATCCGCATCAGCAGGCTGTGCAGCATTTCGGTCGACAGGCCGTGCAGCACCAGCCGATAGCCCGCACGCAGCGTGGACATCGGCACCAGCGGATGCTTGTTGTTGACCAGGATCAGGTGCTGCGGGGCGCCGAGTATCTGCGCGGCGTAGATGCCGACCGTCTCGTCCAGCTGCAGCGAATTGGCGGCACGCCAGAAATCGTTGTCGGTCAGCATCAGCTGGTACAGCGGCGTGAACAGCTCGATGGCGCTTTGCAGGTCCAGGAAGTTGCGCCTGCGCTGCGGCATGTCGGCCAGGCGCAGCCCGGGGTCGCGCACCATCGAGAAATCCACCTGCGCGGGCGCATGCATCTCGACGCCGGCCTCGCGCAGCGTCCCGTTCAGGCGGATGACGAAATTGAACAGGTTGAGGTCGTGCTTGACGAACATCTCGTCTTTCAGGTCGGCGATGCGCGCGGGTTCCAGCGGCGTGGTCGCCACCGGCACCGGCGCATTGCGGCCGATGAAGGCCAGGATCTGCGCCCCCAGATGGAAGTGGCGCAAGATCAGCCAGTTGGCCTCGGGCGAGACGAAGTGCTCCAGGCCCCAGGCCAGGATGCGATGCAGCAGCTTCGAATGCGACCACCGGCGCGGCAGGAACGTCTTGACGATCTGGATCAGGATGATGAACGCGCGCGCCAGTGGCCGCAGGAACGGCAGCAGGTACTGCCGCGAGCCGCAGCTGGAATCGGCCAACCAGGCTTCCTTCACGGCATCGGGCAGGGGCGTGCTGCGATCCAGGTACAGGGCCAGCCACGGGTTCGGGTCGGCGGGATCGTGCTCGCGGGTCAAGAAATCGGGCGTGCGGGGATTCATGCCGGGTCGGCCTCCATCACGTGATGGAACTGCATCAGGTAAAGCGCCGCGGTACGGCGCGCGGTGTCGACGATGCGGCGCTCGGCCTGGCCGCGGTCGTCGGCGTCCAGGGCCAGTTCCACGGCCATCAGCCAGCGCGCCAGGTGGTTCTCGTCATTGTGGCCGTGGTATTCCAGGAAGCGGAAGCAATCCGGCGGCAGGTCCAGGCTGGCCTTCAGCAGCGGCAGCAGCGCCGGCACGATGCGCTGGCCGGTGCCTTCGATGATGTAGATGGCGCCCAGCAGGCCGATCGGATCGCGCGTGGCGGCCAGCGCATGCAGGTACGCATTGAGCGCCTCGCCGCCCGGGTTGCGGCGCAGCGCGTCGATGTCGTCCGCGGCGCCGCCGGCCTTGCGGTAGTCCTGGAACAGGATCTTGAAATCGTTCTGCTCTTCGCCCGCATGCACGCCGATCAGCGCGGCCAGGGGCTGGTAGGCGGCGCTGAGCGAGGCCGCGCCCTCGCGCATCCATTTGCTGCCCTCGCGCACCTGCGGGATCCAGTTCGCCATCCAGTTGACGTAGTCGTCCGCGGTGAAGCGGCGTTCGCGCAGCTTGCGCACCACCGGGGTGCGCCATACGCGCGACCGGTAGTCGTGCCAGATCGAGGCCAGCTCGGTCAGCAGCGGCCCCAGGCCCTGCGGCGCGCGGTCGGGGTCGTGCGGCGGGGCGATGGCCTGGGCATCGTCGCTGTGCGGCGTCGCGGCCGCTGCCGGTGCGGCGGGCCGGGCGCTGGCGGGCGCCGGCCGGGCCGCGTCGACGGCCTCGGCCTCGAACAGCATGTACGCCGCCATGAAACGGCCGGATTCGGGGATATAGCAGAACACCTGCTGCCCCGGCGCCAGCGGGCGCGTTTCCAGGAATTCGGCCAGCATGATCAGGATCGAGGCCGCCCCCGTGTTGCCGCGCCAGGCCAGGTTGCTGAACCAGCGTTCGCGCGGAATCGCCAGGCCGGCCTTGTCCATCAGGTCTTCGACCACCGGGATGAACTTCTCGGACGAGTAGTGGCACAGGAAGTGGTCGACGCGCCCCGGGTCGACCCAGCCGTCGCGCACCAGGCCGGCGTATTCGTGGATGCCGATGTCGAACAGGTGCGGCAGCAGGCGGATGTCCTGGCGCAGCGCCAGCGCGCCGGCGGCTTCGGCGTCGGCCCATGACGGGTAGTCCAGGTGGCCGCGCCCGCCCTCGGCCGGCAGGCCCAGCTGCATGCACACGGGATAGTCGCCCGAAAAGGCGCGCTGGTGTATCCATTTCAGGCGCAGCCGCAGGCCGGACGACGCGCCCGGCAGCGGCGCGCCGCCATCGCCCAGCAGCAGTGCGCCGGCCCCGTCCGACAGCATCCAGCGCAGGAAATGCGCGTCGAAGTCGGCGTCGTAGCCGCGCGCGGCGAAGCGCGAGCGCTTGAACAGGCGCGACGGCATCTCGCTGGCCACCGCCAGCGCCTGGCGGTGCGCGCCCAGCTCGATGCCCTGCGCGGCCGCCTGGATGGCCGACACACCGGCGGCGCAGATACCGTGCACCGACAGGGTTTCCATGGGCGGAGCGGCCAGCTCGCCCTGGATCATGTTGGCAAAGCCCGGCATCAGCGCGTCGCCGCCCGACGAGCCGCAGGCCAGCAGCGAGACATCCGCCAGGCCGCGGTCCTGCCGGCGCAGGCAGTCGCGGATGGCGTTGGCGGCCTGCGCGGCGTTGGTCCAGCGCGTGTCGCCGGCCTCGTCGATGGCGTAGTAGCGCTGCTTGATGCCGTTCTCGGCCAGGATGCGCTGCTTGATGCGGCCCGACAGGCGGTTCAGCGGCGCGATGTAGCGGTCCATGTCCGCATTGGCCACGGGCTCGCCCGGCATGAAATAGCCGGCGCTTTCCAGGTAGACGCGATCGAAGGCAACAGGCATGGGGAAATACGGCTCCTAGTCTTGGGCAATGTGTTCCGGGCACATCTGCGAACGGCTGCGGCAGCGCGGCCAGGCCAGCCCCAGCACGAACACCCGCAGCATGTACGGCACCAGGCCCGGCTCGATCAGCGCGGGGTCGACACGGTGACGGTAATGCCGGGCGTGCAGATGCGCCAGCGCCGACCAATGCGCGCGCGCATGTTCGTGATGCGCGGTGTGCAGGCCGATATTGAACAGCAGCGGGTTGACCAGCCCTTCGAAGTTGCGCGCGTAGCTCAGCCGCGCGTGGCGCTGCGGCCCGCCGTCGGCATGCGCATGCTGCAGGTAGTTGGTGGCCAGCAGCCAGTGCAGCCCATGCAGCTGCGGCACGATCACCAGCACCAGCGCCTTGGCCGGGTTGGCCGCCAGCAGCCCGCCCCACAAGCCCAGCCAGGCCGCGTACTGCCACAGGCAATGGCGCCAGGCCCCCGGCCAGTGGCGGCGCAGGCGGCCCAGCCAGCGCCAGAACAGCGGATACAGCGTCCACGCCGCCTGGAACGGATGCAGCAGGTAGCCCGCCAGGTGGTTGGTGTCGCCGCCGTAGCGATAGGTGCGCGCCAGGTCGCGCGCGCCGTGCTTGTGGCGATGGTGGTTGCCCGCGTGCGCGGGGAAGAACACGAACGTGGGATGGCCTTGCAGCACGGTCAGCGCCATGTCGGTGGCCCGGTTGGCCCACCGGCGACGCCACATGCGCAGGTGCGCGTGGTTGTGGTGCACCACGCCGATGCCCAGCGTCAGGAACAGCATCAGGCCATACAGCGCCCAGTGCACGCCGTGCACCCATTGCCAGGCGGCCAGCGCCGGCAGCGCCGCCATGTAGGCCAGGCTCTGCACATCGCGCCAATGGCGCAGGGCGGGAGGCCGCCCGGCCCGCGCGGGGGCCCTAGGCGCCGCGCCCAACCGCGCCTCGCTGCCTGGCCGCCGCCGCTGCCAGCTGGGCCGTGGCCGCATCGGCCTGCAGGCGGGTGCGGAACAGCCGGTCCATGAAGGTGAACTGGAACCCGTAGTTGCCCTGGTAGCACGCGTGGTGCAGGTGGTGCCTGCGGCTGGCGGCGAACCAGTGCGCGTACGACACGCGCGGGAAGAAATCGTAGTTGGCGTGCCCCACGCAGTTGAAGAACAGGCTGAACAGCGGCACCGAGAACAGCGACCAGAAGCTGAAGTCGTGCAGCATCATGGGCAGCAGGATCACGTTGCCCAGCATCAGCGCCTCGATGGGATGGAAGCTGTACGTGGAAAACGGCGTGGTCACCACCGAACGATGGTGCGGCAGGTGGAACCGCCGCAGCAGCCGGGTATGCAGCAGGCGATGGTTGATCCAGAAGTGCACGTCGTTCCAGGCCACCAGTACCAGGATCTCGAGCACAATCTGGCCGGCGCCGGCGTCGGGGTCGAGCCGCGCCCAGCCCAGCTGCAGCAAACCCCACGGGAAGATCATGCCCAGCCCGAAGATCAGCACCGATACGCCCGACTGCGCCAGTTCGCGGCGCAGTTGGCCCGGCGCGAGCGGACGCGGGTCCAGCGCGGCGCCGATGCCCAGCGCCGGCAGCACGCGGCGCGTCAGCAGCCAGGTGGCCGCGCCGAACAACAGGTAGATGCCACCAAAGAACAGCAGGCCCGCGAACATGACCTGCCAGGCCGACAGCGATTGGAATGTGTTCGCCATGAAATTCCGTAGCCCACGCCGGGGCCGCCCAGGATGGCCGCATCATAGCAACCTGGCAGCCACGCGCCAGGGCCGGCTGGCCGGGCCGGGTTCCGTTCAGGCCGGGCCGGGTTCGGCTCGGGCTGAGTTGGGACTGAGTTCGGGCTGAGTTCAGGCCGGGTTCGATGCGGGCCAGGTCCGGCAAGCGCCCGGCCCGATGGCCCTGCCTTGATGCCCCGCCAAGTGTTCGACCTCCGGCGCTGCCCTGAGACACACCGGGTGGAACGCACCCCGGCGTTCCCCAGGTGTCAGACACCCCGAAGGGTGTCTGACACCGTTCGGTTGGCGAGACAGCCTTTGCACCATCCGGTGTCAGACACCAGGCGCCGCCATCAGGCCGCAACCGCCTGCGCAGGCACCTGCGCCGCCACGGGAAACGCCCGGTCCAGCACCGCCACGGCCTGTGCCAGTTGCCCGGCCAACGCCGCGCTGGCGCGCGGCATGGGCGCACGCAGCTCGTCGGCCAGCAGCCCCTGCCGGGCCAGCCAGGCCTTCAGCGGCCCCGGGTTGGGTTCGGCGAACACCAGCCGGATCACCGGCGCCAGCGCATGGAACAGGCGGCGCGCCGTGTCCAGCTGGCCGGCGCGCACCGCACGGTCCAGCGCCACGAACAGGTCCGGGCGGATATGGGCGGCCGCGGCGATGATGCCGCTGCCGCCCAGGCACAACGTGGACAGCGCCTGCAAGTCTTCGCCGGCCATCACCCGCAGCCCGCCGTGGGCGATCAGCGCCACGGTCTTGTCCAGCGACCCGCCGCAATCCTTGATGGCCGCGATGTTGCCGTGCCCGGCCAGGGCCAGCAGGGTGTCGGTGTCCAGCGCGGTGCCGGTGCGGTACGGGATGTCGTACAGCACCAGCGGCGCGCGCGATGCGTCGGCCAGGGCGCGGAAATAGGCCAGCGCCCCCTGTTGCCCCGGGCGCACGTAATACGGCGCCGGCGCCAGCACCCCCGCCAGCGGCCGGGTGCCGAAGGCGGCCAGCCGCTGCAGCACGTGGCCCTGGTGGTTGCCGGCCAGCCCCATCACGATGGGCAGCGCGCCGGCCTCGTCCAGCACGGTATCCAGCACCGCCAGTTGCTCGGCGTCGTCCAGCGCGGCCGCCTCGCCCGTGCTGCCGCACACGACCAGGCCGTCCACGCCGGCCGCGGCGTAGTGCCGCACCAGGCGGCGCAGCGCGGCGCCGTCGACGGCGCTTGGCGAAAACGGCGTTACCAGCGGGATCCAGACGCCCTGGAATACCGAGGATGAAGAAGAAACGGGCATGACACACTCCTGATGCAAGTCGGACCGCTTGGGGACCGTGCAGAAGTGCGAAGGATGCCTTGGGGAAAGCGCGCAGCGCGCACAGCGCCACCGGATTGCCGCCGTTCCGTCGCCCATCTGACGGAACAGCCAGCTCCGGTCAGATGAGCCGCTGTTTTTTGGATTTCAGGCCGACGCAAGGCGCCGCCGCGCCGAGGGCGCGGGCAAGGGCTGCGATGCGAAGGGCCGGAAACATGAAAGGAATACGCGTACGCGAACGGGCGCAAAAGATACGCAAATCTACCGGGCGGCCCGCGCGATGTCAACGCGCGCGGGCCGCGCCCGCTTATGCCAGGCTGGCCAGGAACACGGCGCACAGCGCCTGCATGCCCTGCCGGTCGTCGTCGTCGAAGCGGCCGGGCTCGGGGCTGTCGACGTCCCAGACACCGATCAGTTCGCCGTCGCGCACCAGCGGCACCACGACTTCGGAACGCGAGGCCGCGTCGCAGGCGATGTGGCCGGGAAAGGCGTTCACGTCGGCCACCAGCTGGGTCTGGCGCTGGCGAGCCGCCGCGCCGCACACGCCGCGGTCCAGCGCGATGCGCACGCAGGCCGGCTTGCCCTGGAACGGCCCCAGCACCAGTTCGCGGCCGTCGTAGAAATAGAAGCCGGCCCAGTTGATGCGCGGCAGCGCCTGGTAGGCCAGCGCCGCGAAATTGGCGGCATTGGCGACGCGGTCGGTTTCGCCGGCCAGCAGGGCGCGGGCCTGGGCGGCCAGTTCGGCATAGAACCGGGGCTTGTCGTCGGTGGGCAGGTCGATGGCGGTGAACATGGAAATGTAACTGTACAGGCAACTTTCGAACCAACTGATTTTAGGCCGGCCGCCGCAGGGTGCGGCGCGGTGTCGGCGTTGTGGGACAATGTTTGCTCTTTTTTCCGTTCTTTCCCCCAAAGCTTCCCATGGACAAGCCTTTCGAACCCGTGTGCGCATTTTCCCAACGCGCCAAGCAACTCACCAGTTCCGCCATCCGCGAAATCCTCAAGGTCACCGAGCGGCCCGAGGTCATTTCCTTTGCCGGCGGCCTGCCGGCCCCCGGCGGGTTTCCGGTAGAGGTCGTGCGAGCGGCGTTCGACAAGGTATTGGCCAACAATGGCCGGGCCGCGCTGCAGTACGGCCCCACCGAAGGCTATGCGCCGCTGCGCCAGTGGGTCGCCGACGACCTGAACCGCGCCGGCGCCAACGTCACGCCCGACCAGATCCTGATCGTGTCCGGCTCGCAACAAGCGCTGGACCTGCTGGGCAAGGTGCTGATCGACGAAGGCAGCAAGATCCTGGTCGAAGACCCCAGCTACCTGGGCGCGCTGCAGTCGTTCAGCCTGTACCAGCCGCACTACGTGCCGGTGCCCACCGACGACGGCGGCCTGATCCCCGAAGCCATCACGGCCGACCTGGCCGACGGCGCGCGCTTCCTGTATGCGCTGCCCAACTTCCAGAACCCCACCGGCCGCACGCTGAACCTGGCGCGCCGCAAGGCGCTGGTGCAGCAGGCCGCGCAGCTGGGCCTGCCCATCATCGAAGACGACCCCTACGGCGAACTGCGCTACGCCGGCGAACCGCAGCCCGGCCTGCTGGCGCTGGCCGGCGAATACGGCGCCAACGTCATCCGCCTGGGCACGTTCTCGAAAGTGCTGGCCCCCGGCCTGCGCCTGGGCTATATCGCCGCCCACCGCAGCATCATCGACAAGCTCGTGCAGGCCAAGCAGGCCACCGACCTGCACACCCCCACGCTCACCCAGATGGCCGTCTACGAGGTCGTGAAAGACGGCTTCCTGGAACAACACCTGCCCACCGTGCGCGAAATCTACCGCGCCCAGGGCCGCTGCATGCTGGAAGCCATCGAGCGCGAGTTCCCCGCCACCGTCAGCTGGACCAAGCCCGAAGGCGGCATGTTCCTGTGGGTGACGCTGCCCGAGCACATCGACAGCGCCAAGCTGCTGGCCCAGGCCGTCGAGCAGAACGTGGCGTTCGTGCCGGGCGCGCCGTTCTACGCCGGCACGCCCAGGGCCAACACCCTGCGCCTGAGCTTCGCCACGGTGCCCGAGGCCCGCATCCGCGCCGGCATCGCTATCCTGGGCCAGCTGATCAAGCAGTACGCCTGACGCCCCGGGCGGCGGCCTGGCCGCCGCCCGTGTTTTTTCCACGCCCACGCCTACCCGTCGCATTGTCATCATGGTGAGCGCGCCGCCTTCCACGTCCCCCGATCTCAACGACATCGTCTTCACCGACTGGGTCGAACGCTGGCTGCCGCGCCCGTGGCGCCCCTACGCGCGCCTGTGCCGGCTGGACCGTCCCATCGGCACGTGGCTGACGCTGCTGCCCTGCATCGCCGCGCTGATCCAGGCGGCCGGCGGCCTGCCCGACCTGGGCCGCCTGATCGTCTTTTCGCTGGGCGCGCTGCTGATGCGCGGCATCGGCTGCACGGTCAACGACATGTGCGACCGCGACATCGACAAGCACGTCGAGCGCACGCGCTTCCGGCCCCTGACCAGCGGCCAGCTCAGCATGCGCAATGCCGTGTGGTTCCTGCTGGGCCAGTTGCTGGTGTGCGGCTCGCTGCTGTTCTTCATCAATGACATGAGCCGCTGGCTGGCGGTGGCGGTGCTGCCGTTCGTGTTCATCTACCCGCTGTGCAAGCGCGTCACCTACTGGCCGCAAGTGGTGCTGGGCATCTGCTTCAACTGGGGCATGCTGATGGCCTGGTCCGACACGCGGGATTTCCTGCCGCTGGCCGGCATCGCCATGTGGGTGGGCGCCGTGCTGTGGCAGGTGGGCTACGACAGCATCTATGCCTACGTCGACGTGCGCGACGACCGGCAGCTGGGGCTGCGCTCTACCGCCATGCGCTTCGGCTCGCGCGGCAAGCTGTGGATCGGCGGCTTCTATGCGGCTACCATCGCGCTGTGGGCCTGGGGCGGCTACGCCATGGGCCTGGGCTGGGGCTACCAGGTGGGCATGGCGGCCGTGGCCGTGCATCTGGCCTGGCAGCTGTACACCTTCGACCTGCAACGGCCCGACCGCAATTTCATGCTGTTCCGCGCCAACCTCTGGACCGGCGCATTGCTGGTGGCGGCAGCGCTGGCCGGCACCCTGATCTAAGTCTTGGCCACCCGGAAATTCGCAGCGAATTTCCGGGGCTCTGCACCAGGCGCCCGCATGCCCGCGGCGTGCCGTCACACGAGGATTCCCCATGCACGTTCGACTGCCTGCCCGATTCCCCGTACTGCTGGCCACCGCCATCCTGGCAACGGCCAGCCTGCCCGCCGGCGCGTCCAGCGTGTCCAGCGCATCCGGTGTCCAGGACTGCAGCGCACAGCGCGGCTGCGCCGCCAAGTTCTGCCACATCGAAAACGACATCGCGGCCGCGCAAGCGCAAGGCAACAGCCGCCGCGAAGCCGGCCTGCGCCGCGCCCTGTCCGAAGCCCGCGGCTCGTGCACCGACGCCTCGCTGCGCGCCGAACGCCAGAAGACCCTGGACGAGCGGCGCGAGGAAGTCTCCGAGCGCGAGGCCGAGCTGGCCGAAGCCCGCCGCAGCGGCAAGCAAGACAAGGTCGACAAGGCCCTGCGCAAGCTGCACGAAGCCCAGGCCGACCTGAAAGAAGCGCAAGACGACCTGCTGCGCTGACCGCGGCCCTTTCGCGCGCGCACAGTCTGCTGTCGCGACGCGAGCTGGCATTCATGGAACTCCCTTGAGGCGCATCCCGTGGAATGCGCCCCCAGGTTGCCAGGTGTCAGACACCCCGAAGGGTGTCTGACACCATTCGGTTAGCGAGACCGTCTCTACCCACTGGGGTGTCAGACACCCTTCGGGGTGTCTGACACCTGGCCACACCACGGCAAGCCCCATCGGTGCCCGACACCACCGTTCCCGCCCCCGCCTCCCTCCAAAATCCCTCTCGCACGCCCTATTAGTCGTTTTTTTGGAAAAATATTTTCGAAAAACTAGGGTTTATCCCAATGCCCTGCAGGCCCAGAATGTCTTCACCGGGAAACATTCGCACCCCCCGAAACCCGCCGGGCGCGATGTCCCAAGACAACAACTGGAGATCTGCCATGAAGACCCTAGCCACCGCCATCCTGCTTTCCCTGGGCGTCGCCGCCGGTGCCCAAGCCGCCGACACGGCCCCCCTGACCCGCGCCCAAGTGCAGGCCGAATTGGCCCAGGCCAAGGCCAGCGGCCAATACAGCTTCGGCGAGCTCGACTACCCGGCCGCCGTCGCGCAAGACAGCAGCCTGAGCCGCGCCCAGGTGCAAGACGAACTGGCCCAGGCCCGCACCGCCGGCCTGGTCACCTACGGCGAAGAGCAATACCCGCCCCAGGCCGCCGCCGCCAGCGAAGACAGCCACCTGAGCCGTGCCCAGGTGCAGGCCGAACTGGCCCAGGCCAAGGCCGACGGCCACTATTCGTTCGGCAACCTGGACTACCCGCCGCGCGGCTGATCCGCCCGGGCTACCGCCCCTCGCAACAGGCCTCCTTCGGGAGGCCTGTTTGCATCCAGGCGCCCCCTCGTGCCCGGCCCATTTGGTCATTTCGACGAAATTTCAGTCATTTCAACCAAAAAAATCGGTCGAATCGACATTTATATCCATACATATCGACAACGCGCAGCCGTAGCATAAAGGCATCCACCGACTGCAGGAGAGCCGCCATGTCCCGTGCGCTTCAACCGGTCACCGTCCTGGGTGCGGGCAAGATCGGATTCGCCATCGCTCTGCTGCTGCACCGTACCGGCGACTACGCCGTATGCGTGGCCGACCGCGATGCCGCGCGGCTGGATGCGGCGGCAGCGCTGGGCTGCGACACCGCCCATGTCGGCAGCGATGCCGAACTGGAAGCGGCCGTGCAGGGCCGCTACGCCGTGCTCAACGCCTTGCCCTTTCACCACGCCGTCGCCGTGGCCCGGCTATGCGCCCGCCACCATGTGCATTATTTCGACCTGACCGAAGACGTCGCCAGCACGCACGCCATCCGCGCCCTGACGGGCGAGGCGCGCGCCGTGCTGATGCCGCAGTGCGGCCTGGCGCCCGGGTTCATCGGCGTCGTCGGCAACGACCTGGCCCGCCGCTTCGACCCCTTGCTGGACCTGCGCCTGCGCGTGGGCGCACTGCCGCGCTACCCCGCCAACGCGCTGCGCTACACCCTGACCTGGAGCACCGCAGGGCTGATCAACGAATACTGCAACCCCTGCGAAGCCATCGTCGACGGCCAGCTGGCCAGCGTGCCGCCGCTGGAAGGCTGCGAAACCCTCACGCTCGACGGCATCGAATACGAAGCCTTCAATACCTCGGGCGGGCTGGGCACGCTGCCGCAGACCTTGCTGGGCAAGGCCCGCAGCGTCGACTACAAGTCGGTGCGCTACCCGGGCCATTGCGCCGTCATGAAGCTGCTGCTCAACGACCTGCGCCTGCGCGACCGCCGCGACCTGCTGCAAGACATCCTGGAAAACGCCATCCCGGCCACCGGGCAGGATGTCATCGTCATCCTGGCCACCGCTTCCGGCTACCGCGGCGGGCAATTGATGCAGGAATCGTATTCCACGCGCATCTACGGCGACACCGTGGACGGCCACGCGCTCAGCGCCATCCAGCTGTCGACCGCGGCCGGCATCTGCACCGCGCTGGACCTGGTGGCCCAGGGCGCGCTGCCGCAACGGGGTTTCGTGGGCCAGGAAAGCATCGCCTTGCACGCACTGCTGGCCAACCGCCACGGCCGCGTCTATGCGGGCCAGCCACCGGCGCAGGCCGTGGCGGCCCGGGCCGCGGCCTAAGGCCCGCTTGCCCGCAAACGCCCCTAGGCCCAGCCTTCCAGCCGCAGCGTGGCGCGCACCAGACGCTGCTCTTCCTGCTCGATCTCGCCCAGGCTTTGCCGCACGCTGCTGACGTGATCGGTCGCGGCCTGGTGCGCCTGGTCGGGCAGGCGGCCGATCACCGCGTTGAACACCGCAGCGTGCTGGCGATCGATCTGGCACCGGTGCGGCTCGCGATGATAAAGATTGTTCACGCACGCAAACACCGACCCCAGCATCAGGTCGGTCAGCGATTGCAGCGTGTGCACCAGCACCGGATTGTGCGAAGCCTCGCACACGGCCAGGTGAAAGGCGTGGTCCAGGTGGGCATGGGTGGCGGTGTCGGTATCCTGCCCGTGCGCGGCGATCATGGCGTCGTAGCGGCGGCGGATCATGATGAAATCGGCCTCGGTGCCGCGAATCGCCGCCAGGCGCGCCGACTCGCCTTCCAGCAGGGCGCGCACCTCCAGCAGGTCGTACAGCGTGCGCGGCTGGGAATGGAACAGGTGCACCAGCGGGCCGGCGTCCACCTGCGAGATGGGCGCCACGAACGACCCCTTGCCCTGGGCGGTGTGGATGATGCCGCGCGCCCGCAACAGCTTCAGCCCTTCGCGCAGCGCGGTGCGCGATACGCTCAGCTTTTCGGTCAGGCGGCGTTCGGACGGCAGGGCCTGTCCGGCCTTGAGCACGCCATCCATGATCAGGCGCTCGATGCGCTCGGCGACCACGTCGGCCACCTGGCGGCCGGGGGTGGCGATCTCTGCTTCCATGCTTGCACTCACTGGTATGACCAGTTTGGGCCTGGCCTTGCCACACACATATCGGTTGATTTCAAGTTGCTGAAATAAAAACATAAAAATGCCATGCCAGGCAAATTGGCCGAAAATAAACTGGTACGACCAGTGGGTTTTGATATGGACAGGGCGGCCCGCAGCCCCGATCATGTAGGCTCGTTGCGCCGATGTGCCGGCCCCGATTTTTCCTTCCGAGACCCGCATGACTGAACGTATCTCCCAAGACGGCCTGCAAGTGGCGGCCGTGCTCCACGACTTCCTCCAGAACGAGGCCCTGCCGGCCAGCGGCGTCGATGCCGCACGCTTCTGGCCCGGATTCGCCGCCCTGGTGCGCGACCTGGCGCCGCGCAACCGCGCCCTGCTGGCCGAACGCGATCGCCTGCAAGGCGAACTCGACACCTGGCACCGCGCCCATCCCGGCCCGGTGCGCGACCTGCGCGCCTACCGCGCCTTCCTGGAACAGATCGGCTACCTGCAGCCCCAACCCGATTCGGTCCAGGCCGCCACGCAGCATGTAGACGCCGAAATCGCCGAACAGGCCGGCCCGCAGCTGGTGGTGCCCATGTCCAACGCGCGCTACGCCCTGAACGCCGCCAACGCGCGCTGGGGCAGCCTGTACGACGCGCTGTACGGCACCGACGCCATCCCGCCCACGCCCGGCGACACCGGCCGGGGCTACCACCCGCAGCGCGGCCAGGCCGTCATCGCCCGCGCGCGCGCCTTCCTCGACCAGGCCGTACCGCTGGCGCAGGGCTCGCACGCCGACGCCACCGCCTATACCGTCGACAACGGCCAGTTGCGCGTGGCGCTGCCGCAGGGCGGCACCGGCCTGAAAACGCCCGCGCAATTCGCCGGCTTCCAGGGCGACGCCCAGGCGCCCCAGTCCATCCTGCTCAAGCACCACGGCCTGCACATCGACATCCAGGTCGACCGCGCGCACGCCATCGGCGCCACCGACGCCGCCGGCATCAAAGACGTGGTGGTCGAAGCCGCGCTGACCGCCATCATGGACTGCGAAGACTCGGTCGCCGCCGTCGATGCCGACGACAAGGTGCAGGTCTACCGCAACTGGCTCGGCCTGATGAAGGGCGACCTGTCCGAACCCGTCACCAAGGGCGGCCAGACCTTCACCCGGCGCCTGAACGCCGACCGCGAATACCGCACGCCCAACGGCGGCACGCTCACGCTGCACGGCCGTTCGCTGATGTTCGTGCGCAACGTGGGCCACCTGATGACCAACCCGGCCGTGCTCGACGCCGACGGCCACGAAATCCCCGAAGGCATCCTCGACGCCGTGGTCACCACGCTGGCGGCGCTGCCCGACCGCGCCGCGCGGCGCAACTCGCGCAGCGGCTCGATCTACATCGTCAAGCCGAAGATGCACGGCCCGGCCGAAGCGGCCTTCGCCAACGAACTGTTCGACCGCGTCGAAGACCTGCTGAGCCTGCCGCGCCATACGCTGAAAATGGGCATCATGGACGAAGAGCGCCGCACCAGCGTCAACCTGAAGGCCTGCATCGCCGCCGCCGCCGGGCGCGTGGCCTTCATCAACACCGGCTTCCTGGACCGCACCGGCGACGAAATGCATTCCGGCATGGAAGCCGGCCCCATGATGCGCAAGGGCGACATGAAGTCCAGCGCCTGGATCTCGGCCTACGAGCGCAGCAACGTGCTGGTGGGGCTGGATTGCGGCCTGCGCGGTCGCGCCCAGATCGGCAAGGGCATGTGGGCCATGCCCGACCTGATGGCCGCCATGCTCGAACAGAAAATCGCGCATCCCAAGGCCGGCGCCAACACCGCCTGGGTGCCGTCGCCCACCGCGGCCACCCTGCATGCGCTGCACTACCACCAGGTCGACGTGCAGGCCGTGCAGCAGCAACTGGAAGGCACCTCGCTGGCCAGCGTGCGCGACGAACTGCTCGACGGCCTGCTGACCGTGCCGGTGGGCAACCCCGCCGACTGGACGCCCGACGACATCCGCCGCGAACTGGAAAACAACGCGCAGGGCATCCTGGGCTACGTGGTGCGCTGGATCGACCAGGGCGTGGGCTGCTCGAAAGTGCCCGACATCAACAACGTGGGCCTGATGGAAGACCGCGCCACGCTGCGCATTTCCAGCCAGCACATCGCCAACTGGCTGCGCCACGGCATCGCCACGCGCGACCAGGTGCAGCAAACCTTCGAGCGCATGGCCAAAGTGGTCGACGAGCAGAACGCCGGCGACCCGCTGTACCAGCCGATGGCCGGCCACTTCGATACGTCCATCGCCTTCCAGGCAGCCTGCGCGCTGGTGTTCGAGGGGCTGACGCAGCCCAACGGCTACACCGAACCCCTGCTGCACCAGTATCGCCAGGCCTTCAAGGCCCGCCAGGCCCAGGCGCGCTGACCCCCGGCCCGGGCTAGCCGCGCCCGGCCTCGCCCGGGCGCAGCGCGACCAGCCGCTGGCTGACGCGCTGCACCGCGGGCCCCACCGCCAGCACGATCGCGAACGCCGCCGGCCAGGCGGCGACGAACGCGTGCGCCCATTGCCGGGCAAAGTGCGGGCCCAGGCCCAGGTTCATCCAGGATACCCAGCCCGTCATCAGCATCGACATCAGGCAGGACATCAGCAAGGCAAAAATAAAACGCAGCCGAGTGGCATAAGACATGGAAAGCTCCTTGAGACACAACATCGATGGCGCTATCCTAGGCTTCTACTGTTTTGGCAACTACAGCCGGCATTTGAATCTTAAATTCCATTTTTGCAATCAATGCTCGATGACCTGGCCTTGTTCGTCGCCATCGTGGACGATGGCAGCCTGCTGGCGGCGGTGCGCCGGCTGAACCTGCCCGCCGCCACGCTGACCCGCCGGCTGCAGAAACTGGAAGCCCGGCTGGGCTGCCAGCTGCTGCTGCGCAGCGCCCGCAGCCTCAAGCCCACGCCGGAAGGCCGGCTGTACTACGAACAGTGCCGGCCGCTGCTGGTCGCGCTGCAGCAAACCACCGCCACGCTCGACGGCGACCTGAACCAGATCCAGGGCACGCTGCGGGTGCTGGCCCCGGTCAACCTGGCGCGCAGCGTGCTGGCGCCGGCCTGGACGTCGTTCCTGGCCGCCTGGCCCGACATCCGGCTGGAACTGATCCTGGACAACCGCAACGAAGACTTGTGGCGGCACGGCGCCGACCTGGCCGTGCGCGTCGGCCCGCAGCACGACCCCAAGCTGCGCCAGCGGCGCCTGGGCGGCTTCTCGGTGGACGTGGTGGCCGCCCCCTCGTACCTGGCGGCGCACGGCGAACCGCGCCACCCACGCGAACTCGACCAGCACGCGCTGCTGGTCAGCGAACCCCTGGCCACCTGGTATTTCATGTCGCCCGACGGCAGCGAACGCATCGAGCTGCAACCGCAGGGCCGCTGCCGCGTCAACGAACTGGGGTTGATGGTCGCCATGGCCGAAGCCGGCCTGGGCATCATGTACTGCCCGCACACGCTCAGCGGGGCGGCGCTCGACAGCGGCCGCCTGCGGCGCATCCTGACCGACTGGCGCACGCCGCAACGCGTGCTGTATGCCGTCTGGCCGCAACAGCAACTGCCGCGCAAGGTGCGCGCGTTGCTCGAACACCTGTCGGACTTCGCCGCCGCGACGCCGACACTGCAAGGCGACGGCAGGCAGGCGGCCACCGGCCAGCGCCCGGCCGCACCGGGCGGCCACGCCTGAACCCGTCCTAGTAGCCCTTGGCCGGGTCGTACAGGTTCGGCAATGGCTCGCCGGCCTCGCAGCGGCGGATCAGCTCGGCCGCGTAGCGGGCGCGCTCGAAGCGCGTCGGAATGGCCGCGCAATGCGGCGTGACCACCACGCCGGGGTGCTGCCACAGCGGCGAATCGGCCGGCAGCGGCTCGGCCTCGAACACATCCAGCACGGCTTGCGACAGCTGGCCCGCATCCAGCGCGGCCAGCACGTCGTCGGCCACCATGTGCGACCCGCGCCCCACGCTGACCAGGGCCGCGCCGCGCGGCAGCTGCGCGAACGTGGCGGCCCCCAGGATGCCGCGCGTGGCCTCGGTGGCCGGCAGCAGGCACACCAGGATGTCGGTGCGCGCCAGGAAAGCCGGCAACTGGGCCGGGCCGGCATAGCTTTCCACGCCGGCCAGTTGCGCGGGCGAACGCGACCAGCCCGCCGTCGGAAAGCCGGTGCGCGCCAGCAGCGTCGCGGTGGCCGCGCCCAGGTAGCCCAGCCCCATCACGCCCACGCGCATGTCGCGGATCATGCGCGTGGCGTCCGGCGTATCCCAGCGGCCGATCGCCTGGTTGTTGGCGAAGCGCTTGAATTCCTTGGTGATGCCCAGGGCCGCGGCCAGCACGAATTCGCTCATTTCGCCGGCCGTCGCCTGGGTGACCAGCCGCGCGATGGGAACGTGCGCCGGCCGCAACGGGTCGGCCAGGATGTGGTCCACGCCGGCGCCCGAGCTGATGATCAGCTTCAGGTTCGGCAGCGACGCCAGCCAGCCCGGGTCGGGTTCCCAGACCAGGGCATAGCCGATATCGCCGGGGTCCGCCACGGGCTCGTGGCGGCCGCCGACTTCCAGCCCGGGCGCGAACTCGCGGAAGTACTTCTGCCATTCGGGCAGCCCCTGCGGCCCCCCTGAGTTGATCACCAGCCGCATGACTGCCGAATGCTCCGTGTCAGTTGCCGCCGCGCGGGCGGATGCGACGCGCGGCCTTCGTCATGCCAGTTTCCACTTCTTCAGCAAGGCGTCGAGCTCGCCGCTGCGCTGGACTTCGTCGAGCGCGGCCTGCAATTTCTGCTTCAGCGCATCTTCGCCCTGGCGCAGCCCCAACCCGATCGAGCCGGGCAGCGAGGCCTTGTAGCTTTGCACCAGCCGGGTGCGGGGAAACTGGCCCAGGCCCAGATAGTAGGAAAGCGTCGGGTAATCGGCAATGCCGGCCTCGATACGGCCGGCGTTCACGTCGCGGATGATGGCCGGGATGGTGTCGTAGATCTTCACCTCTTTGAAGATCCCAGCGGACTTGAGCGCGTCCACATACACCGTGCCCACCTGCGCGCCCACCACGCGGTCCTTGAAGGGCTGGTAGGACGGGTAGTCGGTCTTGTCGGTGGCCGGCACGATCATGCCCTCGCCGTAGGTGTACACGGGCCGGGTGAAATCGATCACCTGCTTGCGCTTGTCGGTGATGTACATGGCCGACGCAATGATGTCGATCTTCTTCGACGTCAGCGACGAGATCAGGGCCGAGAAATCCATCGCCTCGACGGCGGGCGTGAAGCCGGCATGCTTGCCCACGGCCTGGATCAGGTCGATCATGAAACCCTGCATCTGATGCGTGGCCGGGTCCAGGAAAGAAAACGGCACGCCATTGGTTTCGGTGCCCACCTTCATTACCGTCTGCGCCGCCGCGGGGGCGGTCGCGGCCGCCAGCGACACCGCCGCGGCGGCCAGGGCGTATTGCATTCGCTTGATCATCATGGTGCTCCAAGACATGGCTACTTGCCGTTGATGAACGCCGCGCGGCGCCCTTGCTGCCCGGCCGCGGGGCCGACTTGCCGGTCCACTATAAAAATCCGCCGCCGATATTGCCACGCCGGCAAGGTAAGAAAATGCGTGGCCGGCTACGGTGGCGGGGGCTTGACACCCACTTATGCTCAGACGTAGCATAAATGCGTCCGCCTCTTTTTTTGACCCATAAATACTCTAGATGAGCATAATAGGGCTGCCCCCCGGGGAGGCCCGCCATGGAGACCTTGCGATGGAAACGCTTGCCACCCGGCCAGTCGAGTTCGACCTGCCCGCCGCGTCCGCCCAGGCGGCCACCTGCCCCACGCCGGTGGGGCTGGCCTGGGCCCGCGTGCCCCAGCCGCTGCCGGCAGCGCAGAAAGCCGACCTGATCGAACGCATCCGCGCCCTGCTGGCCCGCGAACGCGCCGTGTTGGTGGCCCACTACTACGTCGACGCCGACCTGCAGGAACTGGCCGAGGCCACCGGCGGCTGCGTGGGCGATTCGCTGGAAATGGCCCGTTTCGGCCGCGACCACCCGGCCGACACCCTGGTGGTGGCCGGCGTGCGCTTCATGGGCGAGACCGCCAAGATCCTCAGCCCGGCCAAGCGCATCCTGATGCCCGACCTGCAAGCCACCTGCTCGCTCGACCTGGGCTGCCCGGAAGACACCTTCGCCGCCTGGTGCGACGCCCACCCCGATCGCACCGTGGTCGTCTACGCCAACACCAGCGCGGCGGTGAAGGCGCGGGCCGACTGGGTGGTGACCTCGTCGATCGCGCTGGACGTGGTGGCCGACCTGCACGCGCGCGGCGAGCGCATCCTGTGGGCGCCCGACCGGCACCTGGGCAGCTACGTGCAGCGCCAGACGGGCGCCGACATGCTGCTGTGGCAAGGCGCCTGCATCGTGCACGACGAATTCAAGGGCACCGAACTCGAACTGCTGCGCGCCGACGACCCTCACGCCAAGGTGCTGGCGCACCCCGAATCGCCCCAATCGGTGCTGGCGCAGGCCGACGTGGTGGGCTCGACCACGCAGCTGATCGACGCCGCCCGCACGCTGGACGCAACCTCGTTCATCGTGGCCACCGACCAGGGCATCCTGCACAAGATGCGCGCGGCCGCGCCCGGCAAGACCTTCGTCGCCGCGCCCACCGCCGGCAACAGCGCCACCTGCAAAAGCTGCGCGCACTGCCCCTGGATGGCCATGAACGAACTGGCCGGCCTGGCCGACGTACTGGAACACGGCCGCAACGCCATCGTGCTCGACCCGGAACTGGGCCGGCGCGCCAAGACGCCCATCGACCGCATGCTGGCGTTCGCCGAACAGCGCAAGCAGCGTGTGCGCGCCAGCGGCGACATGGCGCGCGACATGGCGCTGTACGAAAGCGTGGGTCCCGCCTGACCGGACAGGGTCGAATGCCATGGAATACGACGTCATCATCATCGGCAGCGGCCTGGCCGGCCTGTCGGCCGCCCTGGAACTGGCGCCGCACCGGCGCGTGGCCCTGATCGCCAAGGGCGCCATCGACCACAGCGCCAGCAACCGCGCCCAGGGCGGCATCGCCGCCGCGCTGGACCCCGACGACAGCGTGGACGAGCACGTGCACGACACCCTGGTCGCCGGCGGCGGGCTGTGCGATGCCGGCGCCACGCGCCGCATCGCGGCCGGCGCGCCCGCCGCCATCGGCTGGCTGCAAGGCCAGGGCGTGGATTTCACCACCGCCGCGCCGGGGCAGGCGGCGCTGCACCTGACGCGCGAAGGCGGCCATGGCCGCCGCCGCATCGTGCACGCCGACGACGCCACCGGACGCGCCATCGTCGCCACGCTGAGCGCCCAGGCGCGACGGCATCCGAACATCGCCCTGCTGGAACAGGTCTGCGCCATCGACCTGGCCGGCACGCCAGGCGCGCGTTGCCAGGGCCTGCACGTCCTGGACCTGCAACGCGGCCAGATCGCGACGCTGCGGGCGCCGCACGTGGTGCTGGCCACCGGCGGCGCAGGGCAGGTCTACGCGCACACCACCACGCCCTCGACCGCCACCGGCGACGGCATCGCCATGGCCTGGCGCGCCGGCTGCCGCGTCGCCAACCTGGAATTCACCCAGTTCCACCCCACCAGCCTGTATCATCCGGCAGGCGAGACCTTCCTGATTTCCGAAGCCGTGCGCGGCGAAGGCGGCCTGCTGCGCCTGCCCGACGGCACGCGCTTCATGCCCGCGCACGACGCGCGCGCCGAACTGGCGCCGCGCGACGTGGTGGCCCGCGCCATCGACCTGGAAATCAAGCGCCACGGGCTGGATTGCGTCTACCTGGACATCAGCCACCGGCCGCGCGACTTCCTGCAGGCGCACTTTCCCAACATCTACGCGCGCTGCCTGGCGCTGGGCATCGACATGGCGACCGACCCCATCCCGGTCGTGCCGGCCGCCCACTACACCTGCGGCGGCATCGTCGCCGACACCGACGGGCGCACCGACCTGCCCGGCCTGTACGCCATCGGCGAATCGGCCTGCACCGGCCTGCATGGCGCCAACCGGCTGGCCAGCAACTCGCTGCTGGAATGCGTGGTCATGGGCAGGGCGGCCGGGCAGGCCATCCTGGCGCAGCCGGGCGACGATGCGCCGCCGCGCGTCGGGGACATGGCCGGGCGCGTGCAGCCCGCCCGCCAGCCCGACGAGGCGGCGGTGGCGCACACCCGCCAGGCTCTGCGCGAGCTGATGAGCGCCCAGGTCGGCATCGTGCGCAGCGACGCGTCGCTGGCCGACGCGGCCCGGCGCATCGCGCAATGGGAAACCGACGTGGCCGGGCAGTGGCAGGCCCGGGGCGTCAGCCGCGGCCTGCTGGAACTGCGCAACCTGCTGCAAGTGGCGGCACTGGCCGTGCGCGCCGCCGCCGCGCGCCACGAAAGCCGCGGCGCCCACTTCAACCGCGACTGGCCCGGCGCACTACCCCACGCCCAACCCACCGTGCTGCGCCATGCCGCGTCCACGGAATCCGGCGCCCAGGCCACGCTGGCGGCCTAGGAAAAACCTGCCCGAAGCACGCCGCGGCGCCGATAGGCCGCGGTGTGGCCGGTACGACTGACGCACATGGGCCGTGGTGCAGGCGGTACGACTGGCGCGCATAGGCCGTGGTGCAGCCGGTACGACTGGTGGGCATGGGCCGTGGTGCAGCCAGGTGTCAGACACCCCGAAGGGTGTCTGACACCATTCGGTTGGCGAGACAGTCTCTGCACACTTCGGTGTCAGACACCCTGCGGGGTGTCTGACACCTGGGAAACGCCGGGGCACATTCCCCGAACGGCGTCTTAAAGCCGCGCCATGGGTATCCCCCCTCGGCACCAGCCCTTATTTGCGCCCCATCCCGAAGCAATGTTCCGGCCCCGGGAACACGCCTTCGCGCACCTCTTGCGCGTAGCTTGCCGCGGCCTGCTCGATATCCGTGGCCAGTTGCGCGTACTGCTTGACGAAGCGCGGCACGCGCGTGCCCGACATGCCCAGCATGTCGTCGATCACCAGGATCTGGCCATCGCACGCCGGCGATGCACCGATGCCGATCACGGGGATCTGCAGCGCCTCGGTCACCCGGCGGCCGACGGCTTCGGCGGTGCATTCCACCACCAGGGCAAACGCGCCCGCCGCTTCCAGCGCCTGCGCGTCCTGCAGGATGCGGTCGCTGCCGTCGGCCTGCATGCCCTGCGCCTTGTAGCCGCCCACGGTATTGACCTGCTGCGGCATCAGCCCGATATGGCTGACCACCGGCACGCCGCGCGCCGTCAGGAACTGCACCGTGTCGGCCATCTCGGCGCCGCCTTCCAGCTTGACGGCCTGCGCGCCGGTCTCGGACAGCACCCGCGCCGACGCCTCGAACGCCTGCGCCGGCGACGCCTGGTAGCTGCCGAACGGCAGGTCCACCACCACGCACGCTTGCGTCGAGCCGCGCACCACGGCGGCGCCGTGCGCGATCATCATGTCCAGCGTCACGCCCAGCGTGCTGGGCAGGCCGTACACCACCATGCCCAGCGAATCGCCCACCAGCAGAAGGTCGGCATGCGGATCGAGCAGGCGCGCCATCGGCGTGGTGTACGCCGTCAGTGCCACCACTTTGCCGGCGCCCTTGGCCTGGCGGATGAAAGGAATGTTCTTGCGGGTTTGTTGCTGCTGTGCGCTCATGACTTGCCCTGCAAATTACGGTTCATCGGGAACCGCCTATGGTAGCGCCGAGCCCGCCTTCCCGCACGGTGCGCCCGGCGGACGGTATTATCTGGCCATTCGCACCGACAACGCCTATCCACCATGACCGGTTTTGAACACAATCCTTTCCTGCATTCGCTGGGCGCCGTCATCGACAATTGGGACGACGGCCGCATCGTGCTCAGCATGGAACTCCAGCCGCACCACCTGAACCGCCAGGGCGCGCTGCAGGGCGGCGCGGTCTGCGCCCTGCTGGACGCCGCCTGCGGCTACGCCGGCATCGTGCCGCAGCACGCCGACAGCCAGGGCAACGCGGTCACCATCTCGCTGGCCATCAACTTCATCGGCTCGGTGACCAGCGGCAAGGTCATCGCCACCGGCACCGTCACCGGCCGGGGGCGCAAGATCTATTTTTCGCGCGCCGAAGTCTGCACGCCCGACGGCCGCATCCTGGCCTCGGCGCAAGGCTCGTTCAAATACGGCGGGCCGCGCCTGTCGGCCGAGTCGCCGGCCACCGCAGAGGCCTCCGCATGAACGACGCGTCGCACGCCGTCGAGCAAGCCATCGTGTCGCGCCAAAGCGTGCGCGGCTTCCTGCCCAAGCCGGTTCCGCCGGAACTGATCCGCCGCATCCTGCACGCGGCGGCGCGTGCGCCCAGCGGCAGCAACATCCAGCCCTGGAAAGTGCACGTGGTCACGGGCGCCAAGCGCGATGCCCTGTCGCGGGCGCTGATGCAGGCCTTCGAGCACGGCGAGCCCGAACGCCGCGAATACCAGTACTACCCGGTGAACTGGCGCAGCCCCTATATCGAAAGGCGGCGCGAAACGGGCTGGGGCCTGTACAGTCTGCTGGGCATCCAGAAAGGCGACCGCCAGGCATCGGCGCGCCAGCACGGCCGCAATTTCGAGTTCTTCGACGCCCCTTGCGTGCTGCTGTTCACCATCGACAACGACCTCGACAAGGGCAGCTGGCTGGACTACGGCATGTTCCTGCAGAACATCATGGTGATGGCGCGCGGCCTCGGCCTGGACACCTGCCCCCAGGCGGCGCTGGCCAATTACCCCGATATCGTCAAGCAGCAGTTGGGCATCCCCGACGAGCAGGTCGTGGCCTGCGGCATCTCAATCGGCTACCAGGATCCGGCCGAACCCGCCAACCAGTACCGCACCGCGCGCGTGCCGGTCGAGGAATTCACGATCTTCCACGATGCGTAGCGCCGGCGGCGCTCGGCGATACGCCATAGTGGCGGCGAAACGCCGTCGAGAAATTGCCGGCATGGTCGTAGCCGACCTCGAGCGCCACCTGCGTCACCGGTAGCTGCGCGGCACGGATCAGCGCCATGGCGTGCCGCATCCGCGCCGCCAGCAGGTACTCTGACAGCGTGGTGCCGTGCACCGCCTTGAAAAGGCGCGACAGCTTCGAGACGCTGACGCCGGCCTGCCCGGCCAGTTCGCGCACGCTGGGCGGGTCGCGGAAATCGTCGGCCAGGCGCGCCGCCGCGCGGTCGGCGATGGCCCGGTCGCGCGGCCGGATCTCGCCGCCCGCGTCGCCGTCGCGCATATAAGTAAAGAAGTGCCGCACGATGTCCTGGGCGCGCGCCTGCAGCAGCAGCCGGCGCACGCGGGGGTCTTCGACCGGCTCGAAGAAACACTGCGCCGCCTGCTGCGTGGCGCTGGTCAAGCCAGCGCGAAACAGGGCGAAGGCCCCCGGGTCGTCGTCCAGGTAGCGGCCCAGCGCGCCGCCGTAGCGGCCGGCATCCAGGCCCAGTTCGTCCACCAGGTATTCGCGCGTGCACGACACCGTCACCGAGCGCTCGCGCTCGCCGGCGCCGAAGATCTCGATCTTGCGCGCGCCGCGCGGCTGCAGCAGGGCGCTGCACGACAGGCCGGCGATGGCGCGAGGCGCCTCGCGGCCATCGGTGACGGCCGAACAGCCCGCCATGCGCAGGTGGATCTTCAGCGCGCCGCTGCAGTCGTAGTGTTCTTCCATGGCGCGCGGCCGGGTGATGTCGGCCCAGCTGGCCGACAGGCCCGCGCCCAGCACCAGCGTGTCGCGGTAGCCCGCCATGCCGGTGCCCACCGGCCGCGCCTGGATGAAGCAGGCCGAGCCCGCGGGCTGGATGCCCACCACCTCGTAGGTGTGCGGCACATAGGCATGCAGGCGGTTGGCGACAAAGTTATCCACGGCAAGGCAATCCCGGCGGGCCCAATGGAAAGGAAAGGGCGGCCCATGGGTGACAGTAACGTTACTGGCGCGCTCGATACAGCGTCAAGCCGCCCCGCGGCCCGCCGGCTTGCATCCGGGAAAACCCGTATTCGTGGCATCGTCGCCACGATTCAGCCCGTTTCGCAAACAAAGCCGACACGCGCGCAGAAGCGCCCCCGGGCGCGGGCGACTAAGCTGGCTTGCACCCATCCGTCTGGAGTTCTTTCATGCCGTCCGTGTCCGCCCCCGATACCCCGCCTCGCCGCCAGCCCAATTTCTCGATGGTCCGGCGCACCGGCGAACTGGTGTTCGTATCGGGCCAGATGGCGTTCGGCGAGGGGTTCCGCATCGTCGGCGACGATGTCGCCACGCAGACCCGCGTGTGCCTGGAAAACATCGAGCGCCAGCTGTCGGCGGCCGGCCTGGCCGCGCGCGACATCGTCAAGACCACCGTCTGGCTGGCGCGCGTCGACGATTTCGCCGCCTTCGACGCGGCCTACGGCGCGTACTTCGGCGGCGCCCAGCTGCCCGCGCGCTCCACCGTGCGGGCCGACCTGATGGTGCCCGGCGCGCTGGTCGAGATCGAGGCCGTGGCCAGCGCCGCGGGCGCGCGGCCATGAATACCGCCCAGCCCGCCATCGACTGGATCCAGCGCCTGGTCGGCATCGACACCACCAGCCGCAACTCCAACCTGGGCCTGATCGAGATGGTGCGCGACGAGCTGCGGCACGCCGGCATCGCATCGCATCTCAGCCACGACGCCACCGGCGCCAAGGCCAACCTGTACGCCACCGTGCCGGCCGCCGACGGCGGCACCCAGGGCGGCATCGTGCTGTCGGGCCATACCGACGTCGTGCCGGTAGACGGCCAGGACTGGAACAGCGACCCGTTCCGGCCCGAGATCCGCGACGGCAAGCTGTACGGCCGCGGCACCTGCGACATGAAGGGCTTCATCGGCACCGCGCTGTCGCTGCTGCCCCGCATGACGGGCACGGCCCTGAAGAAACCGATCCATTTCGCCTTGTCGTACGACGAGGAAATCGGCTGCGTGGGCGCGCCGCTGATGCTGGCCGACCTGAAGGCGCGCGGCGTCCGGCCCGACGGCTGCATCGTGGGCGAGCCCACGTCGATGCGCGTCATCGTGGCGCACAAGGGCATCAACGTGTGGCGCTGCTGCGTGCGCGGCCACGCGGCCCATTCGTCGCTGACGCCCAAGGGGCTGAACGCCATCGAATACGCGGCCCAGCTGATCTGCTTCATCCGCGAACTGGCCGACGGCATGCGCGCCGCCGGCCCTTTCGACGAGGCCTTCGACGTGCCGTTCAGCACCGCCCAGGTGGGCACCATCCAGGGCGGCATCGCCGTCAACACCATCCCGGGGCACTGCCAGTTCGAGTTCGAGCACCGCAACCTGCCGGGCGCCGACCCCCAGCAGTTCTACGCCCGCATCCAGTCGTACGCACAGGACACGCTGCTGCCGCGCATGCGCCGCGAGCACCCGGACGCCGCCATCGAGCTGACCTCGCTGGCCACCGCCCCGTCGTTGGACGCGTCCGAACAGGCCGCCATCACCCAGCTGGTGCGCGCGCTGACCGCCGACACCGCGCACCGCAAGGTGGCCTACGGCACCGAGGCCGGGCAGTTCCAGCGCGCCGGCATCCCCGCCGTCATCTGCGGGCCGGGCGACATCCAGCAAGCCCACAAGCCCGACGAATTCGTCGCGATCGAACAGGTCGCGCAATGCCAGACCTTCCTGTCCAACGTCATCGACAGCCTTGCACAACAATAACCACGACACTCGGGAGCCCAACCCATGAATACCGCAACGACGTTCACCCCGGCCGCCGGCAGAGCGTCGCCGCCCGCCTGGCGCATCATCGCCGCCGCCTCGATCGGCAACGCGCTGGAATGGTTCGACCTGGTGGTCTACGGGTTCTTCGCCGTGACGATCTCGCGGCTGTTCTTCCCCAGCGACAACGACAGCATGTCGCTGCTGCTGACGCTGGGCACCTTCGGCGTGTCGTTCTTCATGCGCCCGCTGGGCGCGCTGGTGCTGGGCGTCTACGCCGACCGCGTCGGCCGGCGCGCCACCCTGACGCTATCGATCGTGCTGATGATGATCGGCACCCTGCTGATCGCCGTCATGCCCACCTATGCCGCCACCGGCATCTGGGCGCCCATCGGCATCGTGGCCGCGCGCATGATCCAGGGCTTCTCGGCCGGCGGCGAATTCGGCAGCGCCACCGCCTTCCTGGCCGAGCACACGCCCGACCGCCGCGGCTTCTTCGCCAGCTGGCAAGTGGCCAGCCAGGGCCTGACGACCCTGCTGGCCGCCGGCTTCGGCGCCGGCCTGAACGAATGGCTGACCCCCGAGCAGATGCAATCGTGGGGCTGGCGCATCCCGTTCTTCTTCGGCCTGCTGATCGGCCCGGTGGCCTACTACATCCGCACCCGCATCGACGAAACGCCCGAATTCCTGGCCGTCGAACGCACGGAAAGCCCGCTGGGCGACACCTTCACCCAGCACCGCGTGCGCCTGGTGCTGGCTATCGGCACGGTGGTGCTGGGCACGGTGGCCACCTACCTGGTGCTGTACATGCCCACGTTCGCGGTCAAGCAGCTGGGCATCCCGCCCGCGGCGGCCTTCGCCGCCACACTGGTCACCGGCGTAGTGCAATTCATCTTCGCGCCCATGGTCGGCCACTGGTCCGACCGCCATGGCCGCACCGGCATCATGGTGACCTCGGCCGTGCTGTTCCTGGTGCTGATCTATCCGCTGTTCCTGCTGCTGGCGGCATCGCCCACCTTCGGCACCATGATGATGGTGCAGGTCGTCATCGGGCTGCTGCTGGCGGGTTACTTCGGCGCGCTGCCGGCGCTGCTGACCGAACTGTTCCCCACCCAGTCGCGCACCACCGGCATGTCACTGGCCTATAACATCGCCGTGACGGTCTTCGGCGGCTTCGCGCCCTTCATCATCGTGTGGCTGATCGCCGCCAGCGGCAACAAGCTGGCCCCCAGCTTCTACCTGATCTTCGCCGCCCTGATCAGCCTGGCCTCGCTGTTCGGCGTACGCAAGCGGCTGGGTTTGAGGTGAACCCCACTCGCGAAGCGCCTGGGCGTTACGCAGGTGTCAGACACCCCGAAGGGTGTCTGACACCGATTGATGCACAGGCTGCCTGGCTAACCGAGCGGTGTCAGACACCCGCTACGCGGGAGTCAGACACCTGGCCACACCCAGGCAGGCCTTAAGGTAGCGCCATGGGCGTCAGGCACCCTTCGAAGCCTGACGCCTGGCCGATACACTGATATCGTCTTGTACCAAGCAGGAACTCTCATGACCCAGCCAGACACCACCACCCTTCCCGACCTGTCCGCCATCGCCGGGCTGCACGCCCGGCTCCAGCCCTGGGTGCGCACCACGCCCGTACTGGAAAAAGCCGACTTCGAGCCGGTGCCGGGCACGGCGGTGAACTTCAAGTTCGAGCTGCTGCAGGCCAGCGGCACGTTCAAGGCGCGCGGTGCGTTCTCGAACCTGCTGGCGCTGGACGACGCGCGGCGCGCCGCCGGCGTCACCTGCGTGTCGGCCGGCAACCATGCGGTGGCCGTGGCCTACGCCGCCATGCGCCTGGGCATCCCCGCCAAGGTCGTCATGATCAAGACCGCCAGCCCCGCGCGCGTGGCCCTGTGCCGGCAGTATGGCGCCGAGGTGGTGCTGGCCGAGAACGGCCCGGTCGCCTTCGACACCGTGCACCGCATCGAAAGCCAGGAAGGGCGCTTTTTCGTGCACCCCTTCAACGGCTACCACACCGTGCTGGGCACCGCCACGCTGGGCTACGAATGGCTCGAACAGGCCGGCGAGCTGGACGCGGTCATCGTGCCCATCGGCGGCGGCGGCCTGATGGCCGGCGTCAGCACGGCCGTCAAGCTATCCGCCCCGCACTGCCAGGTGATCGGCGTGGAACCCGAAGGCGCCGACGCCATGCACCGCAGCTTCGAGGCCGGCGGCCCCATCAAGATGGGCCCCATGCAAAGCATCGCCGACAGCCTGATGGCCCCCCACACCGAGCAATACAGCTACGACCTGTGCCGCCGGCACGTCGACCGGCTGGTGAAAGTGTCCGACGACGCGCTGCGCGCCGCCATGCGCCTGCTGTTCGACCAGCTGAAACTGGCCACCGAGCCCGCCTGCGCCACCGCCACCGCGGCCCTGGTGGGCGAGCTGAAAGACGAACTGGCCGGCAAGCGGGTCGGCGTGCTGCTGTGCGGCACCAACACCGACCCGGCCACCTTCGCGCGGCACCTGGGCGCCAGCTGAACGGTCCGCGGGCCCGGCGCGTCGCCCGGGGCCGGGCAAGCGGTACGGTCCGCCAGCGCCGAATTGGTACTTTGGGTCGCGCCCGATCTGGTCCACAATGCCCAGACGCTTGCCGTCCCGGGCGCCCGCCGGGCCGACGCCACCCTCACGGACCGCCATGAAAGCCTACTACCATCCCGACCAGGCCCTGCATCATCCGCAAACCTATTTCTCGCGCGGCAAGATGCGCACTCCCCAGGAAGTGCCGGACCGCGCCAGCGCCCTGGTCGGGGCGGTCAAGCAGATGGGTTTCGACCTGCGCCAGCCGCCCGATGCTGGCATGGCCCCGCTGACGGCGGTGCACGCGCTGGACTACCTGCAGTTCCTGAAAACTGCTCACCAGGAATGGAAGCAACTGCCCGAAGACTGGGGCGACGAGGTCGTGTCCAATGTGTTCGTGCGCGAGCCCAACGCCTTGCGCGGCGTGCTGGCCAAGGCGGCGCGCTACCTGGCCGACGGCAGTTGCCCGGTGGGGCCGTCCACCTGGCATTCGGCCTATTGGTCGGCGCAGTCAGCCGTGGCCGGCGCCGACGCGCTGCTGGCCGGCGATCCCCACGCCTATGCGCTGTGCCGCCCGCCCGGCCACCATGCCCGCCGCGACGCCGCCGGCGGCTTCTGCTACCTGAACAACAGCGCCATCGCGGCCCAGCGCCTGCGCAGCCGCCACGAGCGCGTCGCGGTGCTCGACACCGACATGCACCACGGCCAGGGCATCCAGGAAATCTTCTACCAGCGCGACGACGTCTACTACGTGTCGATCCACGGCGACCCCGAGAACTTCTACCCCGTGGTCGCCGGCTACGACAACGAAAAGGGCGCCGGCGCAGGCTTCGGCTACAACCTGAACCTGCCCATGCCGCACGGTTCGCCCGAATCGGTCTTCTTCGACAAGCTGGCCATCGCGGTCGACGCCATCCAGGTGTTCCAGCCCCAGGTCCTGGTGCTGGCGCTGGGCTTCGACATCTTCGAGCGCGACCCGCAAGCCAAGGTGGCCGTCAGCAGCGCCGGCTTCGAGCGCATCGGCCGCGCCGTGGCCGGCTTCGGCGTGCCGGTGCTGGTGGTGCAGGAAGGCGGCTACTACATCGAAGGGCTGCAGGAAAACGCCGAGGCGTTCTTCGCGGGGCTGCGCGGGTAGGGCGGCGGCAGCGCCGGCCGCCCCGGCGCGTCAATCCAGCAGGCTGGCATCCCAGGCGCAGGCGCGTTGCTCTTGCTGCCCCAGCCCCTCGATGCCCAGGCGCACCACGTCGCCGTCGCGCAGGTACCGCGGCGGCTTCTGCCCCATGCCCACGCCGGGGGGCGTGCCGGTCGAAATCAGGTCGCCCGGATACAGCGTGGTGAACTGGCTGATGTAGTGGATCAGGTAGGCCACGTCGAAAATCATGGTGGCGGTGCTGCCGTCCTGGAAGCGCTGGCCGTTCACGTCCAGCCACATCGCCAGGCGCTGCGGATCGGCAACCTCGTCGGCCGTCACCAGCCACGGGCCGATCGGGCCGAAAGTGTCGCAGCCCTTGCCCTTGTCCCAGGTGCCCAGGCGCTCCAGCTGGTATTCGCGCTCGGACACGTCATTGACCACGCAGTAGCCCGCCACGTGGCTCAGGGCGTCTTCGCGCGACACATACCGCGCCTTGGTGCCGATCACCACGCCCAGCTCGACTTCCCAGTCGGTCTTGACCGACCCGCGCGGCAGCACGATGGGATCCGTCGGCCCCGACGCCGCCGACCACTTGTTGAACAGGATCGGCTCGGTCGGCACCTGCGCGCCGGTTTCGGCGGCGTGGTCGCTGTAATTCAGCCCCACGCAGATGAACTTGCCCACCCGCTCGTAGGGCGTGCCCAGGCGCACGCCCGGGTCGACCGCCGGCAGCGACGCCAGGCCGATCTCGCGCAGCCGCTGCAGGCCCGCCGGCGCCAGGTCGGCGGCGCGGATGTCGTCGATCACGCCCGACAGATCGCGCATCGTGCCCTGGGCATCGATGCAGCCCGGCCGCTCATTGCCCCGAGGGCCGTAACGCAACAACTTCATGGATGTCTCCTGTGATCGTTCGGCGCGGCGCGCCGCATGCGGGCCGCGCAAGGGATGTTCAACGCTGGGCCAGGTAGTCGTGCAGGACGTATCCCGGCACCAGGTCGAAATTGGCCCGCCAATAGAAGCCGTCCAGCATCTCGGCGACCGGCAGGCGAAACAGCGGCGCCTGGATATTCGGGCGCAGTTCGACCGTGCATGGCCCCGACCAGGATTCCAGCACCTCGACCGACGACAATTCCCTGGCCGTCAGCTGCCGGATGGCGGCCGTACCGTCGATGTGGTTGACGGCCTTCAGGTTGATGTTGGTCTTGAAGTTGAAGTACTTGAACAGCTTGTCGGGCGGGCAGCGGTTCTGCTTGTAGGCCATCGTGCCGGTGAAGACGTCGATGCCGTTGCGCTGGACGGTGCCCACCCAGGCGTCGCCGCGGCTCTCGATATTGGGGTAGCCCAGCTTCTTGGGCTGGCCGTGCACCTCGCGGCCGTGCATCACGCCCACGTCGGAAGACAGGAACAGGTACAGCGAATAGCCGCCCTCGGCGCCCGTCTGCGCATGGCGGCAGCCGACCATCGTGTTGGATTCGTGGAAAGTGCCCACCCAGTCCGTGTCGTGCATGTGCGCGATATGCGTCAACACCACGTCGGAGGTCGCTTCCAGCCCCGGGGGCAGCAAGGCCTCGATGTGCCGGCGCTCGGTGCGCCAGGCGAACGTCAGGAACTCCACGTTCCTGAACTGGAACGGGAACGGGGGAATGGTCGGCGCGTCCCAGGGGGTGGAAAAGCCGTCGGCGCACAGCGCCTCGACGGTCAGCTTGCGGTCCTGGCTCATGGTTGCTGCCCTTCGGTCTGGTCGGTATTGAATTGCATGGAATCGTGCACGGTCTGCATGTGCCGGGTCAGCGCCGCGCGCAGGGCGGCCTCGTCGCGGCGTTCAAGGGCCTCGACGATCAGCACGTGGTCCGCGTACGACTTGCTGAGCACCCCGCTCGATTCCCAGGAAATCCTGCGGTATTCCGCCCCCAGCACATAAAGCGAAAGCGACATGCGGTCCAGGTAGGGGTTCCTGACCAGCGAGCGCACCAGCCGATGGAATTCCATGTCGACGATGCGGAAGGTCAGCGGGTCGGTCACCAGCTTTTCCTGGCGCGCCAGGCTGTCGCGCAGTTGCTGCACCACCGACTGCGCCTCGGGGTCTTCCTGCAGGGTCTTGACGATGTGCGTGGCCAGGCCGCCCTCGACGATCACCCGGGCGTCGTGCAGGGCCTTGAAGCTTTCTTCCGACAGGCTCAGGAAGAAATGCAGCGGCTGCAGCAGGTCCACCGCCTTCAGCGACGACACATAGACCCCGCCGCCCTGGCGCATGTGAATCACGCCCAGGATCTGCAGGCCGCGCAGCGCTTCGCGCACCGTCGGGCGGGACACCTGCAGGCTGCCGGCCAGGTCGCGTTCGGTCGGCAGTTTCTGGCCCGGCCCGAGCCCCCCGGTCTTGATCAGGTTCAGGATATGGTTGGCGACATGCTCGGCAACCGAGACCCGCTCGATCGGGCCGTTCAGATTCAATTGGGGTTCAATCATTCAGGCTCAGCTCATCAGGCCGGGAAGAAAGTTGGAAATGATCGGCACATACAGGATCAGGACGATCAGCCCCAGCCACAGGAAAATGAACGGCATGATGGGACCGAAGGTAGAAGAATACGGGATGCGCGCGATCCGGCAGGCCACCATGGCCAGTATCCCGACCGGCGGCGTCACCGCGCCCAAGATCAGCGCCATCAGGCACGCCACCCCGAACGATAGCGGGTCCAGCCCGAACGCGGTCACCGCGGTGACGATCAGCGGGCCGCTCAGGATCAGGGCCGGCACGGGTTCCATGACGGTGCCCAGCAACAGCAGGAAGCCGATGATCAGCGCCGCCCCCACCTTGGGGTCGTCCGAGAACGACATGATGGTGCCGGTAACCGCTTCCGTGGCGCCCGAGCGCACCAGTTCCCAGGAAAACAGCGCGCAGCCGCCCACCACGATCAGGGCGGCGCCGGTGATCACGGCGGCGTCCAGGATGGTGCGGTACAGGTCGCCCAGGCTGGCCTTTTTCTTGTACACCGTATAGGCCAGCGCATAGGCGCACGCCACCGCACCCGCTTCGGTCGCGGTGAAAATGCCGCCCAGGATGCCGCCCACGATGATGACCGGCATGATCAAGGCCGGAATCGCCTGGCGGAACAGCCTGGCCCGCTCGCCCCAGCCGACCTTGGGGTCGGACGCCATGTTGAACCGGACCGCGTAGACGCGCGTCAGCACCATCATGCCGACGGCCGACAGAACGCCCGGCAACGCCCCTGCCAGGAACAGCTTGCCCACCGATACGCCGGTGATGGTGGCGTAGATGATGGCAACCACGGACGGCGGGATGATGGTCGCCAGCATGGCGGCGCAACTGGTCACCGACACCGCGAAGGTCGCCGGATAGCCCGACTTCGACATCGCCGGGATCATGATCGACCCGACGGCCGCCACATCCGCCGTCGCCGAGCCCGACACGGCCGCCATGCAGGTATTGGACAGGATGTTGGCCTGGGCCAGGCCGCCCTTCAGGTGCCCCAGCATCGCCCGCGAGAACATCACCAGCAAGTCCGTGATCCCGCCTTGCGCCATCAGCGCCCCCGCGGCGATGAACAGCGGGATGGCCAGCAGCGAGAAATTATTGGTCGAGGTGAAAAACAGCTGCGGCAGCAGCACCAGCGGGGCGGAATCGAACAACACGATGGCGAACACCGCCGCCAGGCTCATGGCGAAGGCGATCGGCGTGCCCAGGACCAGCAGCACGGTGAAGGCCAACACCATGGCGTATGCGCTATTCATGCTTGGGGTCTCCGCTTCGGCACAGGTTGTCGATGATGAACACGGCCGACAGCAAGGCCGCCAACGGCACCAGCGCATACACGTAGGCCATCGAGATATCGGTAGCGGTGGTGGTCATGTACTGCGATTCGGCCGCCAGCTGCGCCCCATACCAGCCGAACAGCGCCATGAACACCAGCGTCAACACCGCATTGATCCATTCCAGTATTTGCCTGGGCCGGTCTTTCAACAGGGATTCGAGCAAGTCCATGACAATGTGGGCCTTGCGGTCGCACACCATGGGCATCGACAGCATCAGCACGCCGAAGAACGCCAGGCGGCTGAATTCCTCGGCCCAGAAAATGCTGTCGTTGAGCACGTAGCGATAGAACACCTGGACGATGATGATCACCGAGAAGCTGGCGAACAGCAGGGCGGTGACGCCTTCCACCGCGTGCCTGAGCCCGCCCACCACGGCGCCGATAATCTTGGATATCATTTGCGCGGCCTTTCGCGCCCTAGGCGGCGTTGATCTGGTCCATGATGGACTGGGTGCCGTACTTCTTCGAGAACTCGTCCACCAGCGGCGCCAGCTTCTCGCGGAAGCTCGGCAGGTCGACCTCGCCCACCTGCAGGCGCTTGTGGAAGTCGTCCCAGGTCTGGTTCTGCATCACGATGCTTTTTTCCGACAGGTCCCGCGACACCAGCTCCTGCCCCAGGTCGACCAGCACCTGCTGGTTCTTCTTCGACAGCCTCGAGAACTTGCCCTGGTTGACCAGCAGGCCGGTGTCCAGCAGGATGTGATTGGTGCGCGAGGCGAACTTGGTCACTTCGGTGAACTTGGCCAGGCTCAGCCCGATCGGGTCGCTCTCCACGCCTTCGACGGTGCCGGTCTGCAGCGCCGAATACGTTTCGCCCCAGGGAATCGGGGTGGGGTTGGCCTGCAAGGTACGGAACGTCGACACGTACACCGGGATTTCCGGCACGCGCATCTTCAGGCCCACGATGTCGGCGGCGCTGCCCAGCGGGCGCTGCGAATTGATGATGACCCGGAACGCGGTGATGGCGTGCCCGATCGACACCAGGCCCACTTTCTTGCGAATCACGTCCACGCGCCAGGCTTCCACCGGCCCTTGCATCACTTTCAGCACGTGGTCGTAGTCGCGGAACACGAACGGCAGCGACCACACCCCCAGCTCGGGCGCCCACGACCCCAGCGTGGCCGTGTCGGCCATGGTCATGTCGATGGTTCCCAGGCGGGTGCCCTCCACGCCGTCGCGCAGGCCGGCGATCTGGCTCAGGGGGTGCACCTTGATGATCAGTTCGCCGCCGGTTGCCTCGGCAACCCGCTTGACGAACTGCTCGGCCGCCAGGTGCTTGGGGTCCTCCAGGTTGAAGATATGCGACAGGTGCAGCGTCTGGGCGGCCGCGCCGAGCCCGGGCACGGCAATAGCCGCGCCTGCGCCCAGCGACGAGGCCAGGAATTGTCTGCGAGTGATAGTCATGATTAGCTCCTCCGTGCTTGTTATCGTGGACGGCCTCAGCCGACGGCCGCTTCGGGAATCGGGCACCGGGGCGGCCGGCCTTGCAGTGCCCTGCTGATTTCTTCGGCCACCAGGTTTTGCAGGTTCGAGATGGCGCTCTTCGAGTACCAGGCGATATGGGGCGTCAGGATGGAATTGGGGGCATCGATCAGCGGGTTGTCCGCCGCCAGCGGCTCGCTGGCGAACACGTCCAGGCCCGCGGCCACCTGCCCGTCGCGCAGAAACTCGCCCAGGGCGGCCTCGTCGATCAGGCCGCCGCGCGAGCTGTTGATGATGATCGCGCCGCGCTTCATGCGGGCCAGGCTCTGGCGATTGATGATGTGCCGGGTGGCGGGCGTCAGCGGCAGGTGCAGCATGATCGCGTCCGACGTCTCGAACAGCTCGTCCAGCGATACGCGCGCCACGCCCAGCTCGTTCGCTTGCGCCTCGGTCATGCGCGGGTCGAACGCGCAGAGCGGGAAGCCGAATCCCGTCAGCCGCCGCAGCGCCACCGAACCGATCCGACCCACGCCGATGAAGCCGATCCGGGTCTGCTCGAACGGCTTGACCTCTGCGGCGATCTGCACCCCCCGCCATTCCAGGCGCCTGACGGACGCGTTGAGGTCCACCAGCCGCCGCAGGCTGGCCAGCAGCAGCGCGACGGAGTGGTCCGCCACCTCGGTGGCGCAATAGTCCGGCACATAGCAGACCGACTTGCCGGTCTTCAAGGCATGGGCGAAGTCGATGTTGTCGTACCCCACGCCATAGCGGATCACCGTCGCCCCGGGCGCCAGCGCGTCCAGCACCCGGGCCGTCACCGGCGCGAACTGCGCCACCAGCACCTGGGCGCCGCGCGCGGCCTCGGCCAGGTCTGCTTCGGTCTTGCATTGCAGGCCCACGAATTCCGCCTGCCCGGCCAGTGCGGCGGCGCGCTCGCTGGCCAGGTCCGGAAAGGTGTAGTCGCTGACCACCACTCGCTTCATTGCTCACCTGTTCTTGGTAAATTGGCCTGGCCATTATATTGGCCAGTCCCAATATCCCTATCGGTGGAAACCCTGATACGGCACTGCGCGGCGCGTCGGCAGGTAGGCGGCCGCGTGCCGCCGCCTTACCCGCACGGCCCCCATCGGCCACCCGTTATCATGGCAAAGTCGCTGGCGCCACGCCGGCGCCCCTTCGCCGGAAACCGCCTCATTCATGATCGATCCCGCCAACCTGCTGGCCATCGTCCTGATGGCTTTCGTAACCTACCTGACCCGCATCGGCGGCTATATCCTGCTGCGCAACCGCAGCCTCGGCCCGCGCGCCATGGCGGTGCTGGAAGCCGGCCCCGGCTGCGTGCTGATCGCGGTCATCGCGCCCGTCTTCGTATCCGACCAGCCATCGGACCTGATCGCGCTGGCGCTGATGGTCATCGCCGCCACGCGGCTGCCCCTGCTGCCCACGGTGATCGTCGGCGTGGGCAGCGCCGCCCTGCTGCGCCACCTGATCGCATGACGCCGCGCCCCGCTTGCCCGGGCTACGCCTCATGAAGCCGCCGCGCCCCCACTCGCGCGACGCCGCCGGCCAAGCCACGACGTGGGCCCAGTGCTGCGCCGGCGCGATGGCCAGCCTGCCGATGTTGTTCGGCCTGGTTCCGTTCGGCATGGTGCTGGGCGCGCAGGCCGTACAGAAGGGGCTGACGCCCGTCGAAGTCCCGCTGATGACCGGCCTGAATTTCGCCGGCGGCTCGGAATTCGCCGCGCTGGGCCTGTGGACCTCGCCGCCGCATTTGCTGCTGATCATGGCGGTGACCTTCCTGGTCAACAGCCGCATGCTGGTGATGGGCGCGGCCATGACGCCGTTCCTGCACCACCTGCCCAAGCGCAAGGTGCTGCCCGCGCTGTTCCTGATGACCGACGCGAGCTGGGCCCTGTCGATGGCGCAGATGCGGCAGCGGGCCGCGCTGGGCATCGAGCCCGCCTTCAGCCTGGCCTACTACATGGGGGCGTCGCTGGTGTTCTATGCGGCCTGGGTCGGCTGCACGACGCTGGGCGCGATCCTGGGCCCGATGCTGGGGCATCCCGAGGCCTACGGGCTGGACATGGCGTTTCCCGCCGTGTTCCTGGTCATGCTGCGCGGCATGTGGAAAGGCCTGCGGCGCGCCTGGCCATGGGCGGTCAGCCTGGCCGCGGCGGCCCTGACCTACAAGCTGGCGCCCGGTGCCTGGTATGTCGCGGCGGGCGCCGTGGCGGGCATCCTGGCGGCGGTGATCTGGGCGCCGGCGCCGCCCGCGGCCAGAAAGTAGCGCCGTCCGCCCGTGCCCCGGGCCGGCAGCGATCCGCGGCCTGGGCGGAACATCAAGGCGCCGGGCTCACCGGAAACGAGGCGAAGAAGCGCTTGCCCGTCGGATCCTCATAGGCGTTCACCGTATAGCCGGTCCGGGTATCGGTGATCGCGGGCCCCAGCAGCCGGCCTTGCGGCTGGCCGGTGACGGGGTCCCGGGCCACCGCGCCATCGATCTCGGCATACGACACCAAAGCCGCGCCCGCGAGGTCATCGGTCACCGCCACGCTGTGATCCTGGCTCGGCACGGTGAAAACGGCGCCAGGCGCATTCGCAGCGGGCTGGTTGCCCGGCCCGCCGGGGTTGTAGACGGCGGCATAGGTGCCCGACGAGGGCAGCCTGACCTCGAAGATGCGCGCCACGGCCGCCCGGTCGCCGGACAGGATCACGTCGTATTGGTTGTCGTGGTCTTCGATATAGCCGGCGTCATAGCTATCCTGCCGCAAGCCGGTATCCGCCAGCCCGACCACGCGCACGCTGCCGTAGCCGTCTATCTCATACGATCGGCCCGCCTCCACCAGCTCCACGACGCCGTCGGACTGGTCCCTTGCCTTCAACAGGAAGAAGCGCGCATAGTCGTCGGGCCGGATACTGCCGATGCCGTCGGGCGAAAACCCGGCGCTCGTATAAATGCGCAGGCGATATTCGGCCTGCTCGCCGTACAGGTCCTCGCCGCTGTTCGCGGTGGAATTGGGCTGCGATTGCGGCCCGCCCTCGCCCAGGCCGGAATACAGATTGAGCTTGGCCGCGACCACGAGCGGGCCGTTGCCGGGCACATAAGGATTGCCGCTGTCGATACCCAGCCCGGCCGCCGGCGCCAGGCCCTGGGAAGTGATGAACATCATGGGCGTGGCCGCGTCGACGATGTCCACCCGCATCGGGTATTCCGCACCGGGTTGGTCGGGCGCGATGCGATTGCCCCAGTAGCCGGTCAGCACCACGGTCTGGCGTTCGTTGTATTCCAGGTTGGGAATGAAGCTGGCGGTAACGGGCGTGACCATGCGGCCATCGTTGAGCGTGATGCGAAACGCCTCGGGGCTGACCGAGGCAGGCAGCACCGGATGGCTGAACACGACCGGGATCGTGTCCGCCAGCAACACATTCACGCCGTACAGGGCGCTGAAGGTGGCGACGCCCACGGCCGAATAATAGGCGCGGGCGGACGCATCGAGGCTCGGGTCCAGGTCCTGCCATGCCACGGCGTGGGCCTGGGCGGCCAGGCGCGCCGCATTGTCGGTGCCGACCAGCCCGGGCACGCCCATATAGCCGTCGAAGCCATAGTTGGCGGTGATGATGCGCGGCTGCGCGCCGTAGAAATCCGCGCCCAGCACGATATTCGTGGCCAGGGCCGCAGAGTTGGGCACCTGGTCGGCGTTGACCGCGTCAAGGTATTCCTGCAGCGGAATGGCAAGATCGCTGTACACCAGCCCGCCGCTGGGGTCCGGGGAAGACTCGGCCAGGCTGTCGTCGACCTCGGCGTCGCCGCAGGCCGCCAGCGCCAGTACTGCCGCGCCATGAACGGCAAGCCGGCGCAGGCGGGCCGCGCTGCGCCCGGCGTTGGGGATGCAATGACTTGTCTTCTCTGGGCGCACGATGCAGGCTCGCTGACGGGGATGGTTTCATGGAAACGATGCCCGCTGTGGGCAGGCCGAAGCACACCGGGCGTGCGCCGCCTATTATGTGCTGGCGCGCGTCGCCAGCACATACCATGGATAGGGTAAAGCGCCGGTGACGACGGTTGCCCGGGGCCGGCCGCCTATACTGTGCTGCCCCGCTGTTGCCATGGTGCGCCGGCTTCCCGGCGCGTGCCGCATGACGATTCCCGTTTTCCGCCCCGCCCGGCCGTCGGACACCGACCGCTGCTACCAGATCGAAACGCAGGCCTACGAAGGCGACGAAGCGGCCACGCGCGAGAAAATCGCCACCCGCATTGCCCGATATCCCCAGGGGTTTCTTGTCATGGAACTGGACGGGGACATCATCGGCTTCATCAACAGCGGATGCGCGCGGCACGTCGTCATGGCCAACGAATCGTTCAAGGAACTGGTCGGGCACGATGCCGATGCGCCGAACGTCGTCATCATGTCGGTCGTCATCGACCCGGCCCACCAGGGCAAGGGCCATGCCTCGTTGATGATGCAGACCTTCGTGGCGCAGATGGCCCGGCTGGGCAAGCAAACCATCCATCTCATGTGCAAGGCGCGCCACGTCGAGTTGTACGCGCGGCTGGGCTACCGCTACGTCAAGCCGTCCGAGTCGGACCATGGCGGCATGGCCTGGCACGAGATGACGATGGATCTCTAGGCCCTGGAAAGGCGCCTACTACGCACCTTCCACCCGTCACCCGCGCCGCCGCGCCAGGGCCTGCAGCACCGCCACCTGCTTGTCGTCGCGCTCGGCGCCCAGCTCGTCCACCGGAACATCGCCGTAGGCGTGTTGCACCTGCTCGATCAGCAGGGCGCGGGTATCCTCGTCGAGCGCCACCGGGTGGGCCGACATGTCCTTCCACCAGTACTCGATGGCCGGGCCCAGGTGTTCGATGAAATGCTTGAATCCGCCTTGGCCACCCCCCAGGTGAAACGAGAAGAACGGCCCGCCGGTCGCCCAGCGCAGGCCCACCGAATTCACCACCAACTTGTCGGCATCGCCGGCCGAAACAACGCCCTGTTCCACCAGCGACACGCATTCGCGAAACAACGCGGTCTGCAGGCGGTTCACCACGAAGCCGGCCGATTCTTTCTTGATCTCGACAGGCACCTTGCCCAGGGCCGCATAGAACTCGAGCGCGCGGGCGGTCAGCGTCGACGGCGTCTGGCCGCTAGGAACCACCTCGACCAGCGGCATCAGGTGGGGCGGGTTGAACGGATGCCCGATCACCAGCCGGCCCGGCTGCCGCATCAGCTTCGATTGTTCCGACGCCGGAATACCCGAGCTGGACGACAGCAGCAGCGCCGCCTGCGGCGCGGCCTGTTCCACTTGCTTCCACACCTCATGCTTGAAGCCCATCTTTTCGGGGCCGCACTCTTGGATATAGTCGGCCCCCGCGACGGCGCGGGCCAGGTCGGCCTCGAACGCCAGGTTCGCGGCATCGACTTCCGGGTACCCCAGCGCCCGCAGCGCCGGCGCCGCGCCGTCGATATAAGCGGCGACCTTGCCGGCAATGCCGGGATCCGGGTCGTTGACCGTGACGCGCATGCCATTGGCCAGGAACAGGCTGGCCCACGAAGCCCCGATCACCCCGCCCCCCACGACCGTGACGTGGCGGCCCTGCAATGCGCCTTGCCGATGCGGATCTGCAGCCATGGGAATCTCCTGGTCGATAGTGGATGGATTACTTGGCCATCTGCTTGTTCAAGGCCACGGCGGCCACGATCAGCGCCTTCAGCGCCGGCTCGTCGATCTCGTCGCCCTGGTGGAAATCGATGGCGCGCCGGGTATTGCCTGCCAGGCTGGCATTGAACAGGCCCGCCGGGTCCGCCAGCGATGCCCCCCTGGCGAAGGTCATTTTCACCGCCTGCTTGTAGGTCTCGCCCGTGCAAAGGATGCCCGCGTGCGACCACACCGGCACCCGCCACTTCCATTCCTCGACCACGCCGGGGTCGGCCTGCCTGATCGCCGCCCGGATGCGGGCCAGCAGGGCGCCGCGCCAATCGCCCAGTTCGGCGATCCGGTCGTCGATCAACCGGGAAGCCGGCACATCCGGCGCTTGCTTCGGATCGATCTTCGCTGGCTTCATGGCTGGTGTCTCCCGCGCGGTGCCCCTGGCTGGCCCTGGCCGGGCACGGCATGCAGGTGCGACACGCCGGCCCGCATCCATCGTAACCGGCCGACCGGGCCGGGCAAACGGCGGGCACCGGGGCCCGGCCGCGACTCACGCTTCACTTTCCGTGACGAAACACAGTATTATTATCAAATAATAATGCTTATCATCTGCGTTTTAATTATTAATAATACGGAGCTCACGGTGCAACAGGCATCTGAAGGCCGCACAGGCACAACCAAGCGCGCAACCCTCGCCATCGGGCGGGCACTGGCCGGCAGCGCGGCGCTCTATGTGGCGACGGCCACCGCGCAAACGACCGATCCGGATGCGGCACCGGTCGTCTCGTTGCCCGCCATCACGGTGTCCGGCACCCAAGAGGCCATGGACGAAGCGCCCCCGCCAATCGCGGGCGGCCAAGTCGGCAGCGGTGCCCGGATGGGCATTCTTGGCAACACGTCCATCATGGACACGCCCTTCAGCGTCACCAGCTACACCGCGCAGACCATCGAGAATGAACAGGCCCGCTCGGTGGCCGACGTAGCCACCATGGACCCGTCGGTGCGCATGGGCAGCGCACGATCCAACATCAATGAAGACCTCACCATCCGCGGCTTCACGGTCCCCAGCAGCGACTTCGCGATGAACGGCATGTTCGGCCTGACGCCTTACTGGCGCGCCCCGGTCGAGACGCTGGAGCGGGTGGAGATCATCAAGGGCCCGTCCGCGGCGCTGTTCGGCATGACGCCCGGCGGCAGCGTGGGCGGCGTCGTCAACCTCGTGCCCAAGCGCGCGACCGATGAACCGATCACCCGCCTCACGGGCAGCGTGTCGTCGGATTCGGTATTCGGCGTGCATGCGGACATCGGCCGCCGCTTCGGGCCGGACAACGCCTTCGGCATCCGCATCAACGCGATGACGCGCGACGGCGACACGCCGATCAAGGATCAATCCACGCGCGAAAGCCTGGGGTCGCTGGCGCTGGACTATCGCGGCGACTCGCTGCGCGCCTCGCTGGATCTGCTCTGGCAGAAAGAACGCATCGACAACGTCGTGCGCCAGTTCCAGCTGGGCCCGACGCTGACGTCCATCCCCGAGGCGCCCAGCAACAACAACCCCTATCCCGGCCTGGGCTGGAGCGACGGGCGCAACGGTTCGGGCGTCCTCAAGGTCGAGTACGACCTGACGGACAATCTCACCGCCTACGCCGGATACGGCCAGCGCAAATTGAACTGGGACTCGATCGCCGCCAACCCGGTCCTGCTGAATACGCAGGGCGACTATTCCTACTTCGGCGGCTGGCAACGCATGACGGTCGACAGCAAGTCCACCGAAGCCGGGCTGCGCGGCCAGTTCTCCACCGGGCCGGTCAGCCACCGCGTCGCGTTCAGCTACACCAAGCTGGACCAGGATCAACGGCTGGGCTTCTACACGGGCTATCCGGGCGGCGCGTCCAACATCTACTCGGGCGATGTGTTCGATACCCCGTCCACGTCCGGCATCGACAACCCGCTGCGGCGCTATCAGCGCTCGAAGCTGACCAGCTATGCCTTGGCGGACACGCTGTCGTTCATGCAGGATCAACTGCAGCTGACGCTGGGCGTGCGCCGGCAGCAGGTGGCCGGCCAGGACTACAACTTCATGACCGGTCAGCCCAGCGGGCCGTATTACGACAAGCGCGCCACCACGCCATTCGCCGGCGTGGTATTCAAGGTGCGGCCCGACATCTCGCTGTATGCCAGTTACGTGGAAGGCCTGTCCAAGGGCGATACCGCGCCCACCAGCGCGGCGATCAGCAACCCCGGCGAATCCCTGTCGCCGTTCAAGTCCAAGCAGAAAGAAATCGGCGCCAAGTTCGACCTGAACGACGACATGCTGGCCACGATCAGCCTGTTCGAACTGACCCGGCCCAGTTCCGGCATTTCCGGCGATACCTTCGGCGTCTTCGGCGAACAGCGCAACCGCGGCGTCGAAGCGACCTTCGCCGGCGAAGTGACGCGCGGCGTGCGGCTGCTGGGCGGCGTCAGCTACCTCGACGGGGTCATCACCAAGGCTGTCACCCCCGACCTGGAAGACAAGAAGGCCATCGGCGTGCCCGACTGGCAATTCAATCTGGGCGCCGAATGGGATACCCCCTTCGTGCCGGGCCTGACGCTGATCGGGCGCGTCGTCTACACCGCCAGCACCTATGCCGATGCCGCCAACACGCTGTCCGTTCCCAGCTGGACCCGGTTCGACGCCGGCGCGCGCTACGAGGCCAAGATCGGCGGCAAGCCCGTCGTGTTCCGCCTGAACGTGGAGAACCTCTTCGACAAGGACTACTGGGGCACCGCCACCGCCGGCTACTTGTTCGTAGGCTCGCCGCGCACCTACACCCTGTCGGCCAGCATCGGCTTCTAAGGTCGCCCCCGATGTCTACACGTACTTGGTCCTGGATCCATAAATGGAGCAGCCTGGTCTGCACGGTGTTCATGCTGCTGCTTTGCCTGACCGGGCTGCCCCTGATCTTCCACGAGGAAATCGAGCACCTGACCGGCGTGGTCGAGGCCCCGCCCATGCCGGCAGGCACGCCGAATGCCAGCCTGGACCGGATTGCCCAGACCGCGCTGGAACGCCGCCCCGGCGAGGTCATCCGCTACATGTTCTGGGAGCAGGACGAGCACCCCGACATCACCTATGTATCGATGGCCCGTTCCGTCGACGCGCCGCCCGAGGAAAACAACGCCGTCATCGTCGATTCCCGCAGCGCCCAGGTGCTGGACGAACCGAAGACGAACGAAGGCTTCATGTATGTCATGCTCAAGCTCCATACGGACATGTTCGCGGGGCTGCCGGGCATGCTGTTCCTCGGCCTCATGGGCCTGCTGATGGTGGTGGCCATCGTGTCGGGCGTGGTGCTGTACTACCCGTTCATGCGGCGCCTGAAATTCGGCGCGCTTCGTGCGCAGCGCAGCACGCGCGTCAAGTGGCTCGATTGGCATAACCTGCTGGGCATCGTCACGGTCGTGTGGCTGACTGTCGTCGGCCTCACGGGCACCATCAATACGCTGAACCGGGTCATCCTGGGCCTGTGGCAGATGGACCAGATGGCCGAAATGACGGCGCCCTACAAGGGCTTGCCGCCCGTGACCCAACCCGCGCACCTTGAAGATTCCATCCGCGCCGCCCGCGCCGCGGTGCCTGACATGACGGTCAGCCTGGTGGCCTTTCCGGGCACCATGTTCTCCAGCCCGCACCACTACACCTTCTTCCTGAAGGGCAGTACGCCCGTCACGGCGCGCCTGCTCAAGCCGGCCCTGGTCGACGCCACCACCGGCAAGCTGACCGATTCGCGCGACATGCCCTGGTACGTGAAGACACTGTTCCTGTCGCAGCCGCTGCATTTCGGCGACTACGGCGGCCTGCCGCTGAAGCTGCTGTGGGCCGTGCTGGACCTCTTCGCCATCGTCGTACTGGGTAGCGGCGTGTATTTGTGGCTGCGCAAGCCCAAATCCGCGACCGCATCGAAGGCGCATCCCGAGGGCCTGCCGGAACCCGCCCCGGCATTGCGCCGCACCAACGCGAACGAGGCCGCGCCATGAACCGATACGAGTCCCGCCTGGTGCGCACCGATCACCTGCAATCGCCCGGCGAGGTTTTCCGCATCCCCATCTGGCTGGGGGCGGCCTCTGCCATCGGCCTGGTGTCGGCGCTGCTTGGCGACGACATCTGGGATGTGCTGTCGTGGCTGGCCATACTGGCCCCGGTCGCCGCCGTGATCCTGGCCTGGCGCAAGCGCGCCAAGTGATCCGGGCCTGACGGCCTGGGCCGGCAATCTGCTCGCATCATCTCTCTCGCTGACAACGCGGCATTGCCACGTCCTGCCAGGCACGAAAAAGCCCCCGCAAGGGGGGCCGGGATCGAGCGTTAAACCCGACGATGTCATTCAGAACGGGATGTCGTCGTCCATATCCGCCAAGTTGGCCGCGCCACCAGCGGCCGGCGCGGCCGCCGCCGGGGCGGGGCGCTGCGCGGGCGGGCGTTGGGCCGGGGCGCGCTGCTGGCGCGGCGCGTCGTCGTAGCCACCGCCACCACCGTAGCCGCCTTCGCCGCCGCCGCCTTCGCGGCCACCCAGCATCTGCATCTGGTCGGCCACGATTTCAGTGCTGTAGCGATCGGCGCCGGTGTCCTTGTCTTGCCACTTGCGCGTCTTCAGGCGGCCCTCGATGTACACCGAGCGGCCTTTCTTCAGGTATTCGCCGGCGATTTCGGCCAGGCGGTTGTACATCACCACGCGATGCCATTCGGTTTCTTCGCGGCGTTCGCCGCTGGCCTTGTCCTTCCATTGCGACGTGGTGGCGATGGACACGTTGCAGATCGCCGCGCCATCGGGGCTGTAGCGCACTTCGGGGTCGCGCCCCAGGTTGCCGACGAGAATGACTTTATTGACCGATGCCATGGCGATTTTCCTCTGGTGGCGGGCCCGCCCGTCCGCGCTGAGACGGCCGCGCAGGCAAGCACCTAAAACAATGATTCAAGACCGGCTTCAACAAACACGCCGGTCAGCGTGGACGAGGACCGGCGGGTAGGCAAACCGAGTGGATTGGGGTCTATTATCCGCGAAAATCGGCCGCTGCCCAACCCGCCTGGAAGACAAAAATGGCCCGCGGGCCGCCCCCCAGGCCGCTCAGGGCAGCGGCTTCAGCGCCCAGGTCACCGCCAGCCAGACGGCGGCCAGGACGGCCGCCCCCAGGAACACCGCATCGGCGCCCGCGCGGGCGGCCAGCCAGCCGCCCAGCGCGCCGCCGCAGAACAGGCCGGCCGCCTGGGCGGTGTTGTAGAAACCCAGGGCCAGGCCCTTGTACTGGGCCGGCGCCACCCGCGACACCAGCGACGGCTGCAGGGCTTCCAGGATGTTGAACACCACGAAAAAGGCCGTCATTGCCGCGGCCAGGGTATAGAACCCATGGCTGGCGGCCGGCAGCGCCGCGCACACGACGATCAGCCCCGCCACGGCGGCGCGCAGGGCGCCCCGGTGGGCGCGGCGCCGTTCGGCCACGAAAATGGCCGGCACCATCAGCACGAACGACACCACGATGATGGGCAGGTAGACCTTCCACAGGTCCTGGGTGGCCAGGCCGCCGGCGTGGGCCAGCAGGGTGGGCACCACCACGAACAGCGCCACCTGGGTGCAATGCAGCGCGAAGACGCCGAAATTCAGCCGCAGCAGGTCGGTGTGGGCCAGCACCTGGCGCGGGCCCACGTTGTTCATGCTGCGCGCCTCGGTGCGGGGCACCACGGGCACCACCCAGCGGGCCACCGCCAGGCTGGCCACGCCCAGGCAGGCGATGGTCCAGAATAGGCCCGACAGCCCCCACCAGCCCACCAGCAGAGGCGACAGCACCAGCGAAGCCGCGAACGACAGGCCGATGGACCCGCCCACCATGGCCATGGCGCGGGTGCGCACCTCGTCGCGGGTGGCGTCGGCCAGCCAGGCCGTCACGGCGGCAGAAATCGCGCCGGCGCCCTGGATGGCGCGGCCGATGGTGATCCAGTACACGTCCTGCGCCTGGGCGCACACCACGCTGCCCACGATGAACAGCAGCAGGCCGGCGATGACCACCGGCCGGCGCCCCCAGCGGTCGGAAGCCAGGCCGAAGGGGATCTGCATGAACGCCTGGGTCAGGCCGTACATGCCCAGCGCCAGCCCGACGCGCACCGGGTCGTCGCCGCCGGGCAGGCCGCGGGCGGCCACGGCAAACACGGGCAGCAGCAGGAACAGGCCCAGCATCCGGCAGGCGAACAGGCCGGCCAGCGCGACGCTGGCGCGCCGTTCGGACGGGGTCAATTTCAGTTTTGTATCAGCCGGCATGCGGAAGTGGTCAGGTCAGGGCTCCATACGGGAAAGAGCTCGGCGCGCTATAGTACCAAGTTGGCCTTTGAAACCGCTTAAAAGCCCGATGGACGCGATACGCATTCGGGGTGCGCGCACCCACAACCTCAAGAACGTCTCGCTGGACCTGCCCCGCCACAAGCTGGTGGTGGTGACCGGCCTGTCCGGGTCGGGCAAATCGTCGCTGGCTTTCGACACCCTGTACGCCGAGGGCCAGCGCCGCTACGTGGAAAGCCTGTCGGCCTACGCGCGGCAGTTCCTGCAACTGATGGACAAGCCCGACGTCGACCTGATCGAAGGCCTGTCGCCGGCCATTTCCATCGAGCAGAAGGCCGCCGGCCACAACCCGCGCTCGACCGTGGGCACCATCACGGAAATCCACGATTACCTGCGGCTGCTGTATGCCCGGGTGGGCACCCCCTATTGCCCCGAGCACGGCCTGCCCCTGCAGGCGCAAAGCGTCAGCCAGATGGTCGACGCGGTGCTGGGCTGGCCCGCCGACACGCGGCTGGCGGTGCTGGCGCCCATCGCCCGCGCCCGCAAGGGCAGCTTCGAAGACGAATGCGCCAGCCTGCAGGCCCAGGGCTATGTGCGGTTGCGGGTCGACGGCCAGATGCAGGAAATCAGCGACATGGCGCCGCTGAAGAAAAGCGAGAAGCACGACATCGACGTCGTGATCGACCGCCTGCGCATCAAGCCCGAAAGCAAGCAGCGCCTGGCCGAAAGCTTCGAGACCGCCATGCAGCTGGCCGATGGCCGCACGGTGGCGCTGGACATGGACTCCGGCCGCGAGCAGGTGTTTTCCAGCCGCTACGCCTGCCCGGTATGCAGCCACAGCCTGCCCGAACTCGAGCCGCGGCTGTTCAGCTTCAACAATCCCATGGGCGCCTGCCCCACGTGCGACGGCATCGGGCAGGTGGGCTTCTTCGACCCCAAGCGGGTCGTGGCCTTCCCCGAACTCAGCCTGGCCGCCGGCGCCATCCGCGGCTGGGACCGCCGCAACGCCTTCACGCATTCGCTGCTGACCAGCCTGGCGGCGCACTACGAATTCGATATCGAAACGCCCTTCGAAGAGCTGCCCGAAGACGTGCGCAACAAGGTGCTGTACGGCTCGGGCGACGAAGAAATCGCCTTCCTGTATCTGAACGAAAAAGGCCGCAGCACAGTGAAGCGGCACACGTTCGAGGGCGTCATCCCCAACCTGGAACGCCGCTGGCGCGAGACCGATTCGGCCACGGTGCGCGAAGAGCTGGGCAAGTACCGCAACATCAAGACCTGCCCCGACTGCGGCGGCTCGCGCCTGCGCGCCGAGGCGCGCCACGTGCTGATCGGCAACGACCTGCGCGAAGGCGAGCGCCGCGGCCAGGCCATCTACGAAGTCGAGGCCATGCCGCTGTCGGACTGCCTGGCGTGGTTTCGCGCGCTGGCGCTCACCGGCGCCAAGCAAGAGATCGCCCAGCGCATCGTGCGCGAGATCGAGGCCCGCCTGACCTTCCTGAACAACGTGGGCCTGAATTACCTGTCGCTGGACCGCAGCGCCGACACCATCTCGGGCGGCGAGGCCCAGCGCATCCGCCTGGCCAGCCAGATCGGCTCGGGCCTGACCGGGGTGATGTACGTGCTGGACGAGCCCTCCATCGGCCTGCACCAGCGCGACAACGACCGCCTGATCGGCACGCTGCAGCACCTGCGCGACCTGGGCAACAGCGTCATCGTGGTCGAGCACGACGAAGACATGATCCGGCTGGCCGACTGGGTGATCGACATGGGCCCGGGCGCGGGCGAACACGGCGGGCAGGTGGTGGCGCAAGGCACCCCCGAGGCCGTGCAGGACGACCCCGCCTCGCTCACCGGCCAGTATCTCAGCGGCCGGCGCGCCATTGCGGTGCCCAAGCGGCGCGCCGTCTCCGGCGACCAATCCTGGCTGGTGCTGGAAGGCGCCAGCGGCAACAACCTGAAGTCGGTCGACCTGCGCATCCCGGCGGGCCGGCTGGTGTGCGTGACCGGCGTATCTGGCTCGGGCAAGTCCACGCTGGTCAACGATACGCTGGCCGTGGCCGTGGCGCGCCAGCTGCACCATGCCCAGAGCGAACCCGCGCCCTATGCGTCGATCAGCGGGCTGGAACACTTCGACAAGATCATCAGCGTCGACCAAAGCCCCATCGGCCGCACCCCGCGCAGCAACCCGGCCACCTATACGGGGCTGTTCACGCCCATCCGCGAGCTGTTCGCCGGCGTGCCCGAGGCCCGCGCGCGCGGCTACGATCCCGGGCGCTTCAGCTTCAACGTGAAGGGCGGGCGCTGCGAAGCCTGCCAGGGCGACGGCGTGGTCAAGGTGGAAATGCATTTCCTGCCCGACATGTACGTGCCGTGCGACGTGTGCCACGGCAAGCGCTACAACCGCGAAACGCTCGAAATCCGCTATCGCGGCCGCAACATCAGCGAAGTGCTCGACCTTACCGTCGAACAGGCGCTGGAATACTTCGAATCCGTGCCGGCCATCGCGCGCAAGCTGCATACGCTGATCGACGTGGGGCTGTCGTACATCCGCCTCGGGCAAAGCGCCACCACCCTGTCGGGCGGCGAGGCCCAGCGGGTAAAGCTGTCGCAGGAACTGTCGCGCCGCAGCACCGGGCGCACCCTGTACATCCTGGACGAACCGACCACCGGCCTGCATTTCCGCGACATCGAACTGCTGCTGCAGGTATTGAACCAGTTGGTCGACAGCGGCAACACGGTGCTGGTGATCGAGCACAACCTGGACGTCATCAAGACGGCGGACTGGCTGGTGGACATGGGGCCGGAAGGCGGCGACGGCGGCGGCCGGGTCGTGGCCACCGGCACGCCGGAAGATGTGGTGGCGAATCCCCACAGCCATACCGGGCACTACCTGGAACGGGTATTGCGGCGCGACAGTCCGCAGTAGACTAAACCCATCCCTGGCCTCCAGGTGTCAGACACCCCGAAGGGTGTCTGACACCCTGCCATCCAGAAGAAAGCCCACCCGCTTCGAACGCCCCCCCTTCGCCATGTACACCCTGATCATCGCCAACAAGAACTACTCGTCCTGGTCCTTGCGCCCCTGGCTGGCCCTGCGGGCCGCCGGCATCGCCTTCACCGAGCAGAAGCTGGGCCTGTTCACCCCGGAATTCGCCCAGCACCTGGGCGGCATCACGCCGGCCGGCCTGGTGCCGGTGCTGCTGGACGGCGATTTCGCGATCTGGGATTCGCTGGCCATCTGCGAGTACGCGGCCGAACGGCACCCGCAGGCGGGCCTGTGGCCGGCCGACCCGCGTGCCCGCGCCCGCGCGCGCTCGCTGGCCGCGCAGATGCACAGCGGCTTCGGCCAGTTGCGCCAGGCCATGCCGATGAATATCGAGGCGCACTTGCCCGGCATCGACATCTCGGCGGCGCAAGGCGACGTATCGCGCATGCAGGCCATCTGGCACGACACGCGCGCGGAATTCGGGCAGGGCGGGCCGTTCCTGTTCGGGCAGTTCTCGATCGCGGATGCGTTCTACGCGCCGGTGGTGTCGCGCTTCGCCACCTACGGGGTGCCGGCAGCGGGCACGGTGCGCGAATACATGGATACCGTGCTGGCGCTGCCCGCCATGCAGGAATGGATAAGCGACGCGCGCGCCGAAGCCACCTTCGTGCCGGCCGACGAGCCCTACCGCACGCATCGCTGATGCCTGGCGGCGCCCCAGGACGCCGCCGGGGTGCTTACCCCATCTGGAACAGCCGCCGGTGCTCGCGAATGGCGTAGCGGTCGGTCATGCCGGCAATGTAGTCGGCGATGGCGCGCGCCTGTTCGGCGTCGGGCCGCCGGTGATCGGGCGGCAACAGGCGCGGGTCGGCCAGGAAGGCCTGGAATAGTTCCCGCACGATGCGGCGCGCCTTGGTGGTCATGCGCACCACGCGGTAGTGCCGGTACAGGTTGTCGAACAGAAACCGCTTCAGCTCGTCGGCTTCGCGCCGCACGCCGTCGGAAAACCCCGCCAGCGGCGGTGCGCGGCGTACCGCGTCGGCGTCGGCCGGCGCGGCATCGGCGATGCGCGCCAACGAGGTGGCGGTCAGGTCGACGATCAGGGTGTTGATCATGCGGCGCACGGTTTCGGCAATGGCGCGGCGCTGCGCCAGTTGCGGATAGCGTTCGGCCACGTCGGCATAGTGGCGCGCGAAGATGGCCACGTCCTGCATCTGTTCCAGCGTGATCAACCCGGAACGCAGCCCGTCGTCGATGTCGTGGTTGTTGTAGGCGACTTCGTCGGCCAGGTTGGCCAGCTGGGCTTCCAGTGACGGCTGCGTGCGGTTCAGGAAGCGCGCGCCCACGTCGCCCAGCTGCCGCGCATGCGCGACCGAACAATGCTTCAGGATGCCTTCGCGCGTCTCGAAGCACAGGTTCAGGCCGCCGAACTCGGCATAACGCTCTTCCAATTCGTCGACCACGCGCAAGCTTTGCAGGTTGTGCTCGAACCCCCCGGCCTGCGGCGCCAGTTCGCGCATGCAGGCGTTGAGCTCGTCCTGCCCGGCGTGGCCGAACGGCGTATGGCCCAGGTCGTGCGCCAGGGCGATGGCCTCGGTCAGGTCTTCCGACAGCCGCAGGCTGCGCGCCAGCGTGCGGGCGATTTGCGCCACTTCCAGGCTGTGCGTCAGGCGGGTGCGGAACAGGTCGCCTTCGTGGTTGACGAAGACCTGCGTCTTGTATTCCAACCGCCGGAAGGCCGTGGAATGGATGATGCGGTCGCGGTCGCGCTGGAACTCGGTGCGGTTCTGCGGCGGCGGTTCGGCATGGCGACGACCACGGGTAGCAGAGGGATCGGATGCGTAACGGGCCAGTTCGGTCATCGGCATCGTCCCTGTGGCCTTATTCGACAGTACGGGCCAGCACGCTGCGCACGGCCTCCAGCGGCGCGGCCCGGGTCACCGCCTGGCCGATGCGCGGCATCAGCACGAAGCGGATTTCGCCGCCCTCGGTTTTCTTGTCGACCTGCATCAGGGCGAGCCAGCGGTCGGCGCCCAGGTCGGGCGCCACGACGGGGCAGCCGATGGCCTGCACCAGTTCGCGCACGCGCGCGACGTCGGCGCGCGGAAAGCCCGCCACGTCGGCCGACAGCTCGGCGGCCTGCACCATGCCGCAGCCCACGGCCTCGCCGTGCAGCCATTCGCCGTAGCCCAGGCCCGACTCGATGGCGTGGCCGAAGGTGTGGCCCAGGTTCAAGATGGCGCGCAGGCCGGACTCGCGCTCGTCCTTGCCCACCACCTGCGCCTTCAGTTCGCACGACCGGCGTATGGCATGGGCCAGCGCCGCCGGATCCAGGGCACGCAACGCCGTGGCGTTGGCCTCGCACCAGTTCCAGAACTCGGCATCCAGGATCAGGCCGTACTTGATGACCTCGGCCAGGCCCGCCGAGACTTCGCGCGCCGGCAGGCTGCCCAGCACGTCGGTGTCGATCTCGACGGCCACCGGCTGGTAGAAGGCGCCGACCATGTTCTTGCCCAGTGGGTGGTTGACCGCGGTCTTGCCGCCCACCGACGAATCCACCTGTGCCAGCAGCGTGGTGGGCACCTGCACGAAGCGGATGCCGCGCATGTAGACCGCGGCGGCGAAACCCGTCATGTCGCCGATCACGCCGCCGCCCAGGGCCACCAGCACGGCGCGGCGGTCGAGCCGGTGCGTCAGCAGGGCGTCGAAGATCAGGTTCAGGGTCTGCCAGTCTTTATGGACCTCGCCGTCGGGCAATTCGATGCGCAGCACGCGGCGGCCGGTGCGCGCCAGGGCCGCCTCGACGCGCTCGCCGTACAGCGCCGCCACGGTGGGGTTGGTGACCACCGCGATGGCGGTGGCGTCGGCCGGAATGGCCTGGTCCAGCGCATCCAGGCGGCCCGGGCCGATGTGGATGGGATAGCGGCCACCGGGGGTGTCGACGTCGACAACAACAGTCATGGATTCTTCTCGTAGGCTTGCAGCAGCGGCAGCAGCGACTTGACCAGGTGCGACACCGGCACGGTGCCGGTATCCACGACCAGGTCGGCCACTTCTTCGTACAGCGGCTCGCGCTTGGTCATCAGGTCGGCCAGGGTGCCGCGCGGATCGGGGTTGGCCAGCAGGGGGCGGTTGCGGTCGCGGCTGGTGCGCCGGAACAGTTCGTCGACGCTGGCCCGCAGGTACACCACCACGCCGCGCTCGCGCAGCAGGCGGCGGTTCTCGGGCGCCAGCACGGCGCCGCCCCCCGTAGCCAGCACGATGCCGCGCCGCAGGGTGCAGTGGTCCAGCGCGGCCGCCTCGCGCTTGCGAAAACCGCCTTCGCCCTCGATTTCGAAGATTACCGGCACCCGCACGCCGCAGCGGGCTTCCAGTTCGTGGTCCAGGTCGATGAATTCGCGCCCCAGGGCACGCGCCAGGCCACGGCCGATGGTGGTCTTGCCGGCGCCCATCATGCCCACCAGGAAGATGGGCAAGTCGTGCGGCAAGCGGACGCGCGGGCCGGCCTCGGCGGCCGCGCAGGCGCTCTCGGCGGGGTCCGCGCCGGTGGCGGGCGCTGTATTCACAAAACCATTCATGCCGGCATTATCCCATCGCCAGCCAGTTGCCCGCTTACCACACTGAACGAATTTGTTACAGAAACCCGGTAACCACGGCCAAGCGCGTCTACAGTTGCCCGTAAAATCGCCGCGATGAGCAAGTCGCAGAATTCTTCCAAAAAAGCCCCACCTCCCAAAAGCGGATCGCCCATTTTGCGGTTTTTCGTGAAGATGGGCATTTTCTTTGGCGGCCTGGCGCTGTGCGGCGTCTTGCTGGGCGGCATGGCGTTGGCGCTGGCATGGCCAAACCTGCCCGACCTGCACGCCATGACCGACTACCGGCCGCGCGTGCCGCTGCGCGTCTATACGTCCGACCACGTCCTGATCGGCGAATTCGGCGAAGAGCGCCGCAACGTGCTGCGCTTCAACGAATTCCCCGACGTCATGAAATCGGCCGTGCTGGCCGCCGAAGACGATCGCTTCTACCAACACGGCGGCATCGACTGGGCCGGCGTGGTTCGCGCCGGCCTGGCCAACCTGCTCAGCATGTCGAAGTCGCAGGGCGCCAGCACCATCACCATGCAGGTGGCGCGCAACTTCTACCTGTCGTCCGAGAAGACCTATTCGCGCAAGTTCTACGAACTGCTGCTGACCTTCAAGATCG
>Ga0182736_1000136_pt1 | contig 142980 bp, 130 predicted proteins | sample eDN5th30CKraftBY_FD_128882 | JGI IMG/M metagenome (GOLD analysis project Ga0182736, IMG submission 128882) | Enriched backyard soil microbial communities from Emeryville, California, USA - eDNA 5th pass 30_C Kraft BY (version 2) (version 2) | ecosystem: Environmental > Terrestrial > Soil >... | reverse complement strand
CGATCGTTTCGCTGGCCTTGATCAGCGGGGTCAGGTCGGGCTGCTTGTAGGCATCGATCGGGGTGGGCACCGTGACGATGTACACATTGGCCGCGGCCAGGCCGGCGCGATCGGCGGTGTAGGCCAGATGCTTGGCCTCGGCCAACTCCGCGCTGTCGACCTCTTGGGTGTGGTCATGCCCCGATTTGAGAGCATCAACGCGCTTGCGGTTGATATCAAACCCGATCACCGCGCGCTTCTTGCCGAACTCCACGGCCAGCGGCAGCCCGACATAGCCCAACCCGACAATCGCGAGCTTCACATTTTCAATCTTCAACATGACTTCCTATCTTGGTAGCAAAGAAAACAGGTCGGAGCGAGCCGAACTCGATCGACTAATATCCATCGACTCGTTGACCTAAGATGAGTACCTGCACAATCGGAGTAATGATTTTCTGCCACTCATACATCGGAGCATTACTCACGTATATGACATCTTCTGGTTTGACTGCGAATTCTTTCGCCAGAAAGATCGATTCAGGCTGCCGCATATTCAAGCGGAACACCTGTGCCTGCTTGCTATCCGTGGCTGGATCGCTGGTGAGCCGAAAGACGAAGACGCCGGTTGCATCGGCAGCCTTGTCGTTCAATCCTCCTGCGACCCCCAACGCTTGTAGCAGGCTCGCATTACGAACAGGTAGCGAGTGCAACCCCGGGGCGGTGAGCGCTCCCATCGCAACAAATTGCTTCAAGTTCGGCTCGAGCACGATCTCCGAGCGCGGCGCCAGCGGCTCATTGCGGCCTGCCAAGACTTCGTCATACGCAAGTGACTGAACGGTCGTCCCGGTTCGTACAACAACGTTGATCTCATGCGGAGGCAACGTCGGCCCTCCCGCCCTGTTGATCGCGTCCAGAATCGTCAACGGCCCTTCCCGTCCGCCAAAACGGCCCGGCGTCTTTACGGCTCCCGCCACCAGTACCGACCCCGACCAGTCGCCGACCAATTCGACCAGTACTTGGGGATCTACCACCTGCTCTTTGAGACGCTTTCGCAATAAATCTTCGACTTGGCTGGTCGTCAAATTCGCGACACTGACCCTGCCGATATACGGCAACGAGATCATGCCTGAATTGTCGATACGAATTCCGTCCAGCACGGTGCCTCCGCCAGACAACGGAGCAAATAGCGCCGAATCTCCTTGCGCCATTTGTGCAAACATAATCCGCAACGTGTCGCCTGGCACCAGCCTGACCGTAGGCGCCTGCATCGCCGATACATGGCTCACAGGAGCCGCCGGCGCTGCCTGCATATACGGCCCTATCGTCGTTGCCGAAAGGTCGATCAAGTCATAGGACCGGTCTGCATTGGACTGCTCTCCCCCGTCAATGATGGCCCCCCGGGTAGGCCCGGATCCAGACAGGATGCTGCAGGCGCTCAGTGCGGCCACAAGGACAATGGACACGGCAATGCGATTGCCGACCTTGGCGGCCTCCATGAGACGGTATCGACGCAATTCAGTCATGTATTCCTACTCCGCTATTTCTGCCGGAACGCCTCGCGGCGATGTCATGAACAACGAATCCGCTCTGGCCACAAGCAATCTGCCCAGAATAGGCTCGAACATATCTGCATAATGATTGGTATCCCTGCCGCCGTCATTCAAGGCGAAGGGCCTGCCGAACGCCGCGATGACAGGCGTGGGATCAAATATGGAAACCCTAGGAATCGACTCTGCCGCGCGCTTCAAGCGAGCCACGAAGCGGGAACGCCCGGCAAGCACCCCGGGTTCGAGCTGCCCCAGATCCACATGCGTCACCAGCATCACAGGCCGATCTGCCAATTCAACCAGTCGACGAATGTCCTCGCGCAGCGAAATTTCCGTCGAACGCTGCAGCGTGGCGCCGTCGAGAACCAACTTCGCGCCCTCGTCCAAATCGACGGCGGCAGGGCTGGTCAGGACTTCGGCTATCACGTCGGAAGTAGGAATCCCCCGCCGTAAGAGTTGCGACCACCATTTCCTGCCCGCCTCACCCAGCGGAGCAATCAACGCGCTCGCCAGATAGTTGAGCTGCAGATATACGCCATCGACCTGCACCTCTTTTTCCGAAGAAACTTCGACAACCAACACATCGCTGCTGTGCAAATCATCCATCATGCGCGGTGCCCACATGGGCCCCGCCGCCGAGGCATACACAAATCGCGCCAAGCTCGGCGGGACTTTGTCATTTCCCCGGAGCAACTCTAGGCGCTGTATGGCTTCCTTCAGCGTATGGGTATACATCCCGGCCCCACCGGTCAGATAGCTGGCCACGCCGCTATCCAGGCTGGCGACCGGGCGATGCACGCGGCAGCTGCCTATAACAAAAATACGCATGGCTTCATGCGGCGTTTTCATAGCGGCTCTCCTTTGCTGCGGCACTGATGCGGCGCCAGCCCAGGTAACTGTGTACAGTGGCCGACACCATCTGCTGAATCGAAAAGGTATTCGTAGCGAATTCCGTGGCCTGGCGCGGCAACGTAGGATCTGAATCACGCATAGCGCAAACCTTCTTCAACGCCAGGCATACATCTTCCACACGCAAATCATCATTCTTCAGAGTGATTCCCGTTTTAGAAGGCAGCAGGGCCTCTCCCGCCCCGCCAGCCAATGTAGTAACCACCGGCACCCCGGAGAACTGGGCTTCGATCAACACGTTGGGGAGCCCTTCAAAACGCGACAGCAGCAAGAAGATATCGAAGGCGGACAGCCAGAAACCGACCTCATCCGACAACCCTGTGAAGAGGACCTTCCCATCTATCCCCAACCGCTGGGCGTATCCTTCGGCATCCAGGCGCAAAGGGCCATCCCCGACAATGATGAAGCGAGTGCCGGGGTTATCCTCCAGAAAGCGTCTGGCAGCGTCAAGCCATAAGAAGGGCCGCTTATTTTCATCGATGCGCATCACCGTGCCGATAGTCCGGGTCGCATCGGGAGTACGACGCAAAAAATCATCGAGCAATGCTCTGGAAGCCCGGCTCCCATGCCCTGAAAACGGTTCCAGGCCGTTATACACCACGGGAATGACGCGCTCGTCCACACCGATCCATTTCGCGTAGCGCCTTGCGGCGAAGCTCGAATTGGCATTCAACACGACGCCGGGCATCCTGACCAAAGCCGGATACAGCACCTCGTATTCAGGCTGGTAGCGGTCCGGACGGTCTGTGGGCGGCAACGTTCGTACCGAGAGCACGATGCGCGGAACATCCGCCATCAGAGCAGCAAGAACCGTTGCAAAAATCGACCCGTCCTGCCATATGTGAACCACCGACGGAGAATTCGCCCGCAACACGTCGGCCAGCCGGATGACGCCATCGGCCATGGAGGACGGCAGGAATTTCAAGAGCGCCTTGTACTCTGCAACGATCGAGCGTTCTTCGCACCCGCCCCACAGAGCGAATTCCGAATACGCCGATACCGTGACCCCCTCGCGCTCCAGCGACGGCGCAAAAAAGTCGGCTCCCTTCTTCTTCGTCAACGAGCGGCAGCAGACTTCGATCGGTCCCAATACGTCATATCCGGCAATCGCCTGGCCGCTTCGCATCGCCTGTTGCAGGGCGATGGCCGTATTCACGAACTGCCGCTCCGCTCCGCCCGCCCCAAGCGATGAGTTGATCATCAAGACGGCACCCAGATACGACGGAGGCTGATCATCGATGAATTCAAGCCGGCGTTGATGAATGCTCTGTAGCAAATACTCCAGCACAAGATTACTCGCACGCACAGTCGCCACGCGGTCTGCGCCCGCAATATGCTTAAGTAGCGACAAATCGTCCGACAACTCCGCATAACGATCCGCCAGCTTCCTGGCGCCGCTCCCAAGAAGGGCATGCCCTTGCCGGGCTACTTCCCATGCCTTCTGGAAATTGCCCAGACGGATATGGAAAGCGACAAACCTGATGTATGCGTCCTCTTGCTCTGGATGCAGCTTCGTCAATGCGGCAAAGCAATCTTCCGCTCGCTGGTCATTACCGACCACTTCCCACGCACGGGCTTCCAACATCCGCTCGTGATAGTTCTGCGACGCGCTGGAAAAATACAGTTCGACCTCATTCCCCGCCAATGTCTGACCGCGATGCTTCTTGAGACTGGACAACCCCAGTAGAAAGGCCTCATCCGAATCGGGAAACCGCTGCTGGATTCCCTGCCAGGCCAGCCACGCCTGCTCGTGACGCTGGGCCGCCTCGAGAAAACGAGCAGCAAGTATCTGGAATCGAACGATATGAGGATAACGGGCGACAAAATCGCTCAGCGCGTGAAAGCCCTCATCCCATGCCCCGGTCTTTACATGTTGAGCATAAACTCTGTGCGCTGCACGCAACTCGTCATCCGACGGCTCCTGTTTGCTTACACGTCGGCTCGCGGCATCTTGCAGAGGGTCGAGCTGCTCGGCACGGCCGAGCGCTTTCCCGCGCCGCACGCTCCTGCCCTGACGCCGAGGCGAAAGCTGTCGCTGTTTATGAAGCCAATCAAATAGCAAAGCAACCAAATCCGTTCCTTTCTCATGCGTGATCGCGCACTGCGTAGAACAACAACATGCCAATCACCCAAGCCAGCGTCGCCGTCAACAAAGTCAAGAAGGTAAAGAGCAAACGGCGCGGATACAGGGATTCCTGCGCAAGCTGCGGATTGGCCGCCACGACCGTGTACAGCAACTGGCGTTCGGCTACGACACGAGCAGCCTCTCGTGATTGCAAGGCGCTCGTATAGTTCATTTCCGCAAAATGACGCTGCGTTTCCAGTTTTTCATACTGCCCCATCAGCGATGACAGTTTCTGGTCATTGCCATTCGCGCCACTCTCGGCCGTAGCGCTTCGGCTGATGCGAGCATTGTTCAATGCGGTCAACTGCTGGCGCAATGAATTCAATTGGGCTTGCAGCCTTTCCAATGTTGGCCCTCGTTGCAAGCCACCGCTGGACAGAGATTCGATCTGGGCCGCCGTTGCAGCGATATCGCCTCTTAGCTTCGCAGCAAGCATCAGGTTTGCTTCCGCTTCTTTTTGCGGATCCAATACTCCCGATTCCATTCGAAAATTCTGCAGGGCGAGCCTAGCGTCGATCAAACGTGTTTCTGCACGCTGGACCTCGATATTCGAGAAAGCGACCGAATCACGGCGAGCCTTGTCGGACATTCGATTCACCAGGGCCTCGCTCGACCTCAGGATCGCCTCTGCCAATCGCAAAGAATCATCTGCGGTAAACGCCCTGACCGCCAATATGATGGCGCCGGTCGAAATATCGAAATCGATCTTGACCATCCGCTTCCATTGGCGCCACAGCCCTTCGGACGTGTCGTCGGCATTCAGCCTGGCGATGAAATCAGCCTGGGGGGTCGCCCACATCGCACGCAAGTCGAGTTGCTTGTCGAGGTCTGCCACGATCTCGCGCGAATTGACGTAGTCCACAATAGCAAATGAATCCGCCACCAATGCCGCGGCCGACATACTGCCCGTCGTGTGCCCACCGAAAGCGGCCCCGCTAACGTCGGATTCATAACCTGTGCGCAAGCCGAACCGGGCTTCGGATACGTACTGGTCACTCGCAATGAAGCCGAAGTACAGCGCACCCAGCAAAGTCGGCAAGCCGATGATAATCAGGGCCGACAGCGCCAAGCCTCGCCAGGAGCGGCTCTTGCGCGCCGGCGGCACGGGAATATCAGCTCTTCCGCCCTCCTTTTTCGGAACGTCCTCCAGCACCTCGTCGGTTTCGTCATCGATGAACGGCTCATCCCGGTTGCGCGCTTCTGTCGGGGAACGCCGTTCTCCAGTTTTTACAGACGCAAGGAAAGCGACCTCTGAGGCCCTCTTGGCATTGGCTGCGTCGCGTTCAGCCCTCGCGCGCGCCCTTCTCTCGGCAATGCGCGCCTCCAGTGTCGCGAGATCGCTCGCGTTGCCAGGCGAAAATTTCGAATCAGACAATGCTCTCTCCCTGCTTTGCTTCATAGGCAGCTATCGCATTGCTCAAGCTTCCCAAGTCGTGAATACGGCCTTGCTGCAACAGAGCGCCATCTTCACAAAATTTCTTTACGGTGGTCGTGGCACTGGACACCATGATGACCGTCGCTTTTTTCCTGCGCTCGGCAAAGACTTCCAGGCACTTGCGTTTAAAGTTGCTATCGCCGACGGCTGTCACTTCATCCACTAGATAGCAATCAAAATCGATCGCCATGCACAGCGCATACGCCACCCTAGCTCGCATACTGTTTGCATACGAGACCATGGGCTGATCGAAGTGCCGGCCGATTTCCGAGAAATCTCTTACAAACCGGATGACCGCATTCACATCGCACCCATACACGCGGGCCACGAAACGCACATTGTCTCTACCGGAAATCTGCGGATGAAATGACCCCGAGAATCCGATCGGGAAGGAAATTCGTGCTCGTCGCGTCACCTTGCCTGCATCCGGATCCTCCATTCCCGCAATCATTCGCAATAGCGTGGATTTTCCGGACCCGTTGCCTCCCAGCAGAGCAATATTTCTGCCTGATTCGAACTCGAAGGAAACGTCATCCAACACACGACGCGCTCCATTCCGGGTGCGATACGATTTCCTGACACTTTCGAGGGTGATCATCGGCATTTCCTGCGCATGCGGCCACCAGCCTACCGAGCCGTGATACGGCTACGAAAAACGCGTTCCATGCAAAGCCCCAAAAATACGCTGGCCACGGCCCACGTGATTAAATATTGCGGATCCAACGTCAACGACGTGAAATTTCGGAAAAAGCCTGTCCGGAACCATTCGATTGCATGCACCATCGGGTTCCATGCCAAAACACGCCGGGCTTGCTCGGGAAGATGATCGACGATATAAAAAATGCCCGACAGAAGATAAAGCGGCCTGGTCAACGCCGTATAAATCCGGTCCCAGGATTTGAACAAGGCCGACAAAACGGCATTGATCATTCCCACACCGCATCCCAAGAAAAAAGTCGTCAGGGCGGCGAGCGCACATATCTCGGGATGCGCAGGCCATAACCCCCGCCCCATCAGCGTCAGGCCGGTCAGAAGAATCAGAAAGACAACAATCCAGGTCAATCCCTGCAATATGCCGCGCGCGATCATGACGTCAATCGCCGTCACGGGCGGCAAACGCAGCAGCATCAGGTTTGCGGACAATGATCGGGACAAGCGTGAAGCAGTATGGTTAAACAAAAAAAAAGGCATTATCCCGGTAATAAAGAAAGTCTCCAGCGTGCCTACCGGGACGTTCCTTTGCAACAATTTGTATAAAATAGATAGTATGGTTACATGCGCGACTGGCTCAATCAGTGCCCATACATAGCCCAGCCGCGTGTCCCCGAAGCGCGACTGGGTTTCACGCAGCGTTAGCGCCCATACAACACGCGCCTGTACGAGTACAGGGGATTCAGTCATTAATTCTCCGGCTTTGGATAAAGGATCGCGGAGCCGCCCGCGCGCCAGCCTGTCGTCGACCTGGCAAAGAAGTCGAATTATGTGCTAGAGAGCCGGGAGGCAGGCTTATTAATGTTCAATAATTCTTATCAATTCGCGACCAGGCTCTATATTCCACGATGAAATTTCGCACCACAGATCCCACCCCAAGAGTGGGTCTGGCGACGGCGAAACAATAGCAGACCACCATTCCATCTATGTTACCAAATTGAAACGAAATTATACTAAAAGGCCAGAAAATACGTTATTTATGTATCTTATTTTTTCTGTTATTGCCACTTATATAATCCCCAAATCTGGCCGCAATAGAGCCATTGGACGTATAATTCAGGGTACGTGTTGCGTATCTTATCGGCAATATAGCTGCTGCGCCGGCACTTTCCTACTCGTACGCTCGCTTCCTCCCTGATACTCCAGCCATTCGTACTGTTGCCGCCACCCCGGGAACGTTCCTGACGCAGCGACAATTTGTAAGCAAACGGGGCGCATGGAATGTACCGCCCTTTCTCTCGCACGCGAGGCAAACGCGGGATAAATCAAGTTTCACAACTCACAGCCATGACGCAAGAAAAGCTTACCGAAACCCATAGTATCGATGCCAAGGCGATGAAGAGGCAGGCGCGCGAGCTCGCCCGTCAACAATCCTACCCAGCGGCAATTGCCGTATGGAAAGGCATAGAGAAAGCGCAAGGTATCAGGGCGGATACCAGTGTGGCGATCGCGCGTTTGTACATAAAACAGAAAGACTGGGCAAGCGCCTTGAGCACCGCCGCGGCCGCGCTGTCGACAAACGGGCTGCGGCAGAATCTGTCCCTGCTCAAAATGCAAGGACATTCTGCGTTATCACTGAAAGATTATCCTTCGGCGATCCGGGCGTATACCGCCATTGCCGACACCGCCCCAGATGCGGCAGTCTCGGCCATCAAGAGATTAGCTGCGCGAAAGCACTTCGAAGCCGCCGCACATATCCTGGCGGTTGTCCTGTCAGAACACCCCACACACGCCGAAGCGCTGAAAATCAAGCCATTGATCATGAACGCCCTGGATGCTCAGCGCGAGCAGCCGCATTACGGCATCCACGAACAGGCTGGCATTTGCCGCCTGCTGCTGGTCATCGAACCGAGGCACCACGCTGCAAGACAACAGCTACGGGGTATTCGAAACGCCGCCCTGGACGCCGCTCGCGAAGAACTCAAGAACGGCGACCTTGCTGCCGCCGAACAGGCTTTCAACGCCATGCTCGGCAGCAATCCTCTGGATCCGGCAGCGCTGCGAGGGTTGGCCAATATCGACAAGGCGCGCAGGGACTGGAATGCCCTGGCGGGGCGCTGGAATCAGATCGCGCAGGCGGAGAACAATCCAGAACGGGTGACGCTGGCGCGTGCGCGCGCACTGGCAAAGGCAGAAAGACCGCTTGAAACCCTGGAGGCCTTGATCCTGCTTTCGCCAGAGGCCCTTGCCGACGAAAAAGTCCAGGCGCTCTTGTCCCGCCAAGTGCATCTGACGCTACAGCAAGCGAAGCTGCAGTTGGCCGACGGCAATATTGCCGATGTATTGAGAGCAACCCGCACGGTGCGTTCGCTGCAGCCAGACAATCAGCGGGCTCAGGCCTTCGAGAACCTGGCACTCACCAAAGGCCGCCGGATCCTTCATTCCTACGCCAAGGCGGGCGACCACGAACAAGTCATCACATACGCGCAGATGCTGCTTCAATCGGCCCCGAACGACCTGAGCCTGCTGCGCCATCTATGCAAGAGCTATACCCAGCAACGCGCTTATACCAGTGGGCTTCCCTGGTTCAAGCGTCTGACGGAACTCGATCCCGATCAGCCGTCGAACTGGCTGAGATATGCCGTCAGTTGCCGGGCGGCCCGCCACGAAGACGATGCGCTAGCGGCTGCAAGGCAGGCGTTGACGCTGGATCCCAAAAACAGGGCTGCCACCCAGTTGATCGAAGCGATCATGCATCGCCGCATCCGCATGCAAGAGCCGATTATGGCGATGACGCGCCGGAATGTTTGACAGAGGTGCGGATATAGATGTGCCGAACATACTTGGATCTTTGAAGGCGTCGCTGCAGCGACGACGATCTTTGCGCATGATTCGCAATGGTCAGCCACATCTGGCATTGCGCACGGCAAGGCGGGATCCACTGATTCTCGCAAGACTGGGGCTCTTTGAGTCGGCAGCGGCATGTCCCGAAGCCACCGACCCCAAAGGCGCATTCGCACAGGCACGCGCACTACTGGAGCTTGGAAACCTGGATGCCGCCATGACGCGAGCTCCTGCGCGGACGGCCCACGTCGGAACATCAGATCGGCATGAATTCGCCTTTGCGTTGGCGCGACAGCATCCCATGTGGGCATTGACCTGGCTACAACCAGAAGAATCAGCGCAGCTTGCAGCACTGCTCCTGCATGCCGATGCATTTCAGGCTGCCGCATCGCTGCTGTCCGGACAGGACTTACCCGACACCCCAGACATCCAGGCGATGCGCTCGGCGCTGGCGGCCGGCCAGGGCCGGTATGCGGAAAGTCGCGAGTATGCGGCGCAATTGCTGGCCGGGCGCCGGCATGCCTTGTTGCAATCGACGGGCCCGTTGCGGCTGCAGGACTTGATCCCTCCGGAGACACGGCACAGCATGCCAACAACCGGGCCACTGGTGAGCGTCGTCATGCCCGCGTATAACGCCGCGCAGACTATTGCCTGTTCGATTCGCTCGGTACTGCGCCAGCGTTACCAGAGCATCGAGCTGATTCTGGTTGACGACGGAAGCTCCGACGATACCAGCGAAATCGCTCGATCAGAGGCTGGCGCAGACACTAGGCTGCAGGTTATCAGGCAATCACAGCGCGGGGCATACGGCGCGCGCAACGCCGGAATCCGGGCGGCTCATGGACAGTACGTGACATTCCTTGACGCAGATGACGTCATGCTGGAGGACAGAATAGAAAGGCAGCTGGATGCATTGCAGGCAACATCCGCCGCGGCTGCCGTATCGCGGTTGCTCAGGCTGGATGAGTGCGGGCGATTCATGTCACCGCGCGTCTATCCGCTCATCCGCCACAATGTATGTTCTCTGTTCGTGCGTGCCGCCGCCCTGGCAACGCTGGGGCCCTTCGACGAAGTGCAGGCAGGGGCAGATGCGGAGTTTGAAAATCGCATAAACCTGTGCCTGGGTCCTGGCGCATTGCATCGCCAGCGGGAACTGCAGGTTGTCGCCAGTTGGCGCGCAGGCTCTTTGACCCGAGCACCAGGCACGGGCATCCTCGACACGCAGAGTCGACGCAGCCGAATAGCCTATCGAGAATCCTGGATGCGCCTGCATGCCCAGGGAGTGCTTCCTGGCCAGCCCGTCAGAACGGCATTGACTGCCGCGGCCGACACAAGAAACGCAAGATATCACCCATGAACATTCCGAACGCCCCTCAATCGACGAACCAGGCAGCAGCCGACGTTGTGATGGAACGCAGGATGCCTCTCACTCAAGAGAACGAGCGCCTGCATAAACTTCTCGAAAATGAGCGTCTGGCGCGTACAGCATTGGAAAAGGAGCTGCTCACCACCAAATCCATGCTTCGCGAAGCCAACGAAGCCAGCGCCCGGATAAAGCGCATGCTCTCGTGGCGCCTTGGCCAGGCGCTGCTGCAGGTGGACTCCGTCTGGGACGCGATCCGCCTGCCATGGACCATCCGCAAGATCGTGGTCGATTTCCAGCGCACACGCCGGCGGGTTTCTTCCCCCACTGCCGCCGGACAGGGTTCGGCGGCGGAAACCGCATATGCCATTAAACAGACGCTCCTGCAGGCCCAGGTTTCAGGCTACGGCAGTATGGTCGACTGGATTGCTCAACAGAAGTGGCGCGCCCCCGTCGCCGCCCGCGCCTTGGCGGAATTGGCGCGACGAGCGCACAAGCATGCCCCGGATGCCGCCCTCACCTTCGCCGCTCGCGCACAGGAGCTGGATCCTTCCTCTCCTCCCGTCCGGCACCTCAGCTTTGCACTTTTTGACGCGGGCCTGATAAAGGAATCGGCTAAATTATTACGGCGCAACAAGAAAGGCAGTGAAGAGCTGTCCAATTCCGAAGCACGCAAAGCTACCCAGATCCAACAGCTGATTGCCAACAACGGCACGCTGCGCTTACCCACGCGCAAAGGTGCTGCGCACGTAGCCAAGACCGACCCGGCAAGCTTTCTGATCATTACTTCGGATTCGATAGTGCGCAACTACACCGCTGAAAGCATTGCTCTGCATGAAGGGTTGCGCAGGCTGTGCAGTCATAAATTCCGGCCAGCAGTAGTCACCGTCGCTACGGGCAACCCTGAACGGGAAGGCTCTGCCGCCAGCCAGAGCGGGCCGCTCACCAAGACTATCGATGGCGTTCTCTATATGGAAATCCAGGGAAGCATTGCAAGCGATGGTGATCTCAGCGCTTATGCCGAACAAATAGCGTCCCAACTGGTAACAATTGCCCGCTCACACAGCGCGAGCGCCATTTTCAGCGAATCGGGGGCGAAGACGGCCTATGCGGCGGCATTCGCCGCTCGTGTTGCGGGCATCCCCCACCTGCTGTGCGTCGATGCCTTGGACTCGCACAACGCGGCGGACACCCTGCGCACCATAGCCAATGAGTGCGAAGCGATAATGACTGCTTCCCCGCATTTGCGAAGCATGCTGTTCACGTTGAAATTTCAGCCACGCCTGCTGCTGTTGGGCACGTTACACCAGCCCTCCCAGGTCGATTTCAACCTGCACCCGCGTGCTCTTTCCGGTTCTCGCCACACGATTCAGCTTGGCTACACCGTCGCGATCATGCCAAGGCTGGTCGCACATTACCTTGTCGATTTGTTGGCGGAAATTCGCGCATCCGGACTGGATGCCAGCCTGACGGTTCTGGGATCAACAGGCACCGCTGCCCTGCGCCAATACGCGGCCGAACGAGAACTGGCTCAACATATCGTTATAAAAGAACAGTTTTCCTCCATGGCGGAACGGTATTCGGCGTTGCGCGCGCTCGACCTGGTCATTTTCCCGTCTCCCAGCGGTCAACGGCCGGCCACGGCATCGCCATCCGTTTTCGCCATCCTGGAAGCGATGGCCCACGGCTGCTGCACAATGAGTGCGAATATTCCAGCATATGCCGAACTGGTGGAAGATGGCGTAAACGGCGTACTGGTCGACCCTATGGCGCCAATCCAGACGCACACGCAGAAAATTCGCGAACTGGTTGGCTCCCCCACCTTGCATGGCATTGCGCAGCAAGCCCATGGCATGGCGCGCAACAGGGCTGAAACCGATCAGTCCATCGATACCGTGCGCAACTTGCTGGCGCACGTGAATCACCCTGGAGCTGCTCTGGCCCAGAACGTCGTTATCCATTGATGTGCGCTTTTTATTATGGTCATACAGAATCAAATCGATGAATCCACGGCGCTGCCCAATCTTCTGGCCGCGTGCACAAACGGCATAGCCATCAGTGAATTGGCGGCCAGCACAAGGAAGCCAGAACAGAACTACACACGCATCACTGAACTGCTCGAGCAGGCACAGAATGTCGCCACGATAGACACCGAGAATCTTGCTGAATTGCTGCGCCAGACGCGGCCATTCAATACCCCAGCCGGCCTGAAATTCCAACGCGCATTGTTCCAGCAGATCCTGGCCAGCCAGCCTAACCGGCCGTCCATCAGGTCTCGCCTGATGGCTGTGGAATTGATGCTGGATGGATCCCCGACGCAACGCGAACGCTACCATCAAGCCGTTGTCGCCAACAGCCTGAACCCCGATCTGGTTCTTCGCTACCTGACGTCATGCAACGCCCACGAACTTGCCCGCTCACTGAACGGGTCAACGGGCAATCCGCAAACCGTCGGCAATGGCCGTGACGGCGACAAGCTCTTCGCGACACCGGCCTCGTTGGGCGATTATCTACGCCAAACAGAAATTGCCATTCAGATTTCGATCCAGAAGGACGATCTTTCTGCAATCAAGAAGCATCAGGCTGCGCTTGAAGAGCATTATGCGACCAGCGCCCAGGCGATGACGGACAAAAAACACTGGGATCAATTGTATGCTTTCGAGGAGCGCATAGAGACGGGGCTGAGTATCAAGAGCAAATTGCTGACGACTTCGATCGCCAATCTGGAATGGTATTATCGCTGGTTTCTGGATAGCGGGCGGTATTCGACAGATGTGGAATGTGCGCAATGGTTTTCCATCGCGACCTCGTCTGCTAGAAGCTACGCACAAGCATGCGCCAATATCGTCGCCGATGCTCATGCGCGCAATCCGGGGGTTGCGCACCTGGTGGCTCTTGAACTGGGCATCGAAACGATCAGCGAAACCGCGGACAGGATTTTCCGGCGCCTTGAGAAGCAATCCGGCTTCAGGCCTTTGCAAGACCTCATGCACAACGGGCTGTTGCCCGCGTTGCCAGACGAAAGCTACCTGCGGCTTGCGCGAATGGCCCGCAAGGAAAAGCACTTCGCATTCAGCCTCCGGCTGCTGGATCGCTGCACGGAGACTCCTGACCGGGAATCACAGCGCGCGCGCCTGCTCTACGACACCAATCAGCTGCTGCCTGCCATCGAGATCTACGGCCGGCTGCTCGATGCCCAGCCCTCCGACACCGATGCACTGCGCGGCCTGATCAGTACCCGCAAATTGATGGGGATCTCGGGGGATATAGACGCTCGCATCGATGCGTTTCTGCATGATTGCCGAGGCAAGCCCGAATACCTTGCCGATCTGTTTTATCTTGGGGTTTCTCTCAAGCGTCACGACCTCATCGTCGAAACCATACGGTCCGCGCTTGAAACAGGGCAAGATATAGAACTGCTAGGCAGAATGGCAGCCTACATGCTGGACAATGACGACACTGTACTGGGCTGGCAGTGCGCAAAGCATCTGGAAGGTCACGAGCGCTGGCACGACATCGTCGACCGCTACCGACGGTTCTTCGAAATCATGAACATGGCGCCCGATAGCCTGTACGCCGAGAAGCAGACAGTCCCATTGGTGGGCACGGTCATACGCAAGCTGGTCGAGCTTGCGCCACCGGCGGCCCCGGCTCCCGCGTCGCCGAGGCTGGCAATCCTGCTGCCGTCGATCGGCTCGGGAGGCATCCAGAGACAAGTATTCAGCTTGCTGAATTCGTTCGTGACAGAACGCCGGTTCGAGGCTGCTCCGGTCGTCATGCCGATGTCAGAAGACAAACTCGGCTTCTATCAGCAGGAAATCGACAAGCTGAATCTGGTGAAAATTCCTGCCCCGCCGGAGCATTTCGATTTCGGGCGATTGCGTGCTTATGGGCAACGTGATGAAATAATCAACATGATTCGATTGCTGCCATCGGGAATGGCGGCCTCGATCGGATATTTTCTCGAGAATTTCATTAAATACGATGTCAGCATCGCACATTGCTGGTACGACAGCATCAATTGCCTTGGAGGCGTGGCGGCGGTATTGGCCGGGTCGAACAAGGTGATCCTGGGTGCGCGCAGCGTAGCGCCGCGCGGGCGACGCAGCGCAGACCCCTACATGTATGAAGTCTACAAGGCCCTGCTCGAACGCCCTTCCGTTACACTGACCACCTTGGCGGCATCGTGCCAAGCCGATTTTCTAGAATGGCTCGGCATCCCGCCGGAGAAGGTTCAGCTGATATATAACGGGATTGAACTAGGTGGGCTCCAGAATCTTCAGAATCCCGCAAAAAGCAGCCAGATACGACATGAAATGCATGCCGATCGCCAAACGCCCGTATTTGGCTCGGCGTTTCGCTTTTCAAAAGAGAAACGACCACTCCTGATGCTCGAAGCCGCGGCGGAAGTAGTCAAGAGCGAACCCCATGCGCGGTTCGTCTTGGTGGGAGACGGACGATTGCGTACCACGGTGGAGGCCTATGCCCGGCAATTGGGCATTGCCGATAATCTGGTCCTGCCTGGCGTCCAAAAAGATATCATTCCCTGGATTGACGCCATGGACGTGGTTGTCTTGCTCTCCACGTTTGAAGGAACTGCCAACATCGCAATCGAAGCCCAGGCTCTCGGCAAGCCCGTCGTGCTTACCGATGTGGGAGGCCTGCGCGAGACATTTGTCGATGGCCAGACAGGGACCCTGCTTGCGCAAGACCCCAGCCCGCAAGAAGTGGCGCACGCCATGCTGAATAGCTGGCGCGAATTTGCCGGCAAAGAGGCTGCTCGCAAACTTGCCATAGCGCATGTGCGCCAGCGTTTTTCTCCCACCAATACCGCCAGCAAGACGGCGGAACTCTACTTCACCTAGCGCGAGTGGGACCCCAGGCCCACCTCAATAACAAAAAAGCATGGGAGCTTGAAGCCCCCATGCCTGGGTGAGACCAATTACCCTGTCGCGGGTTACCGCGCAGGACCGCCTAGTTGTCGAATAATCCGTTGCCCTTCGGCGATTTGCCCATTCCGCAAATATGAATAGGCAAGCTCGATATTCGCATCCGAATCATTGGGATTGACCTCCAAGATTCGCATCGCTAGCTTCTGCGTAAGCGCCGGCCGCTCGGAAGGCGCAGCAGCCCCACCGGTCAGTTCACCTTTGAATGCGTCCGTCAGTAAGCGGCGGAAATATTTCAGATGTCGGTGATCAGGAACCAGACGTGCCAGATTCTCGAGCGTTGCATCGGCTCCCGGTAAATCAGATTCGGCCAATTGCGCCTTGAACGTGCGAATCAATACCTTGATGCCACGATCGATCTTCTCATCCAGGACGGTAACATCGGCACCATCCTGTTTGCGCAATAACTGATAGCACTCGACGCCCAACACGACGTCGCCCAGTTTGACTACTTTTTCAGTAGCCTTCAGGGCCCGGTCAATATCAGTCGCTCGACGCGCCACCTGCGCCCACAAGTCGGACGCAATGGCAACGGCCCCGCTGTCCTGCAGCATTCGCGCGGCCTTCGTCAAAGTTGCTTCTTTGATGGTGCGCAGTTTCATAAAACGGCCGATGAGGCCAGGCGTCGTCGGCTCCGCGCTCCATTGGGCGTCCTCGGCGAACTTGTTGAGCAGATAGGTTGCCGTGCGGCCGGTATAGCGAGTGGCTACACTTTCGTCGGGAGCAAATACTTCTATTGCATTGTAGTCATCGGGATCCGGAAGCACCGTCGTCGACTTCATGACGGACGTGGCGCGCCTGATAGCCTGTTTCCATATTTTCTCGCGGACGATATTCAATCGCCCATCCGTGTTGCCTGCCGCCTGTAATGCATGAATCACCATTGCGGCGTCCCCCGGGTTGCGTCGAGGGTGGGCAGCGTACCTGATGGCGACATCCTGGTCGTCCTGTGCATACCGGCCGAAGAACTCCTGCGCCTTCAACCAAATGCCTTTCCGGGCGTACGCTTCCGCCAGCGTAAGGGCGGTCTTGCCCGTGGGGGTCAAATCGTATGACAGTTGCGCCCACTTCACGGCAAGGTCGAGCTCGCCGAGGGTCATCGCGCATTGAGCCCCCATACGATACGCACCGCCGGTATGGTTCTGGTGCAAATCGAGAGCCTGCTTCCAGGCGTCGAGCATGTCGTCCGTCTGGCCCATGGCCGTCACAGCCTGAGCCCGCACCAGCTTTGCCGACGCGAAACCCGGGTTCAGCTCCAGGGTACGATTGGCAAACAACAACGCCTGGTCCCACTGCTTGGAGCGGGCAAACAATTTGGCCTGCTCGGCACCGGCACGCCAGTCGGTAATGGCTGCGATTGACGTATTACGGGCGGCCTTATCGCCTCCGAACAATTGCAGGCATATGGCATCGCCGACAATGTTCGCAAACTCGGGCGTAAAGTGCGCCGTATCCAGCCCTTCTTTCTCCATGCCGCGTGCCTGCCCGAATTTCTCCAGCAGAGCACCAGGGTCCACACTCAGGATATTCAGCTCCCGGCTGGCCTCGAGCACCCATTTCACTCCCTTTGCTCTATCTTCCAGCAAGGAGCCGGTCTTATCGACCGCATTGCAATGCGGCACAACCACCAGGCGGTCGCCCAGGAGGGCTTTAATCTCGCGCAGATCATCCCGGATTTCATCGTAGCTCTGGGTCAACTGCACGGTTTCACTCAGGACAGAGCGGAACACCGCAGGCAATTGAGCAAATTCGGGCTGCGCTTCAAGCAAGTCGATACGCGTCGACCGCTCGTTTTCCGATGGGTAATCAAAGAATATTTTCCGCAGATTGCGAGCCGCATGAAAAGCTTCGTTGAAGCGAACTGCCTGCAGTGTCAAGTCGCGGTACTTCAATACTTTCAGCGAGCTTAACTCGAGCACGTACGCAAGATCCTGGCCGCTGCCGGCGCCCTGCACGGCCTCGGCTTCTCGATACTGTTGTTCCGAAATGAATTTCCAGATGTCGCGCGGAATTTTTTTAACTCCTCGCATGTACGCCAGCAACTGCAACGTATCTTTGGTGCTGTGCGTCAGCCCAAAAAGGCCCCTATTGTCGACGACATAACCGTAGTTTGCCTGTTGCCGTGTCATGGGGACCAAAATTCGGCAAGAACCTATGGTGGTAACAATCACAAAATTACTCCAATCAAATCAAAGCCTTGCCCGCGGTCGCTACTAGCCAGCACGCGAGGGCTAGCAAGCAGAGTGTAGATGGCTAATAAAACGCACTGATGACACTTATCATACTATTTGCGCTAATTTGAAACACGTGTAAACACTGAAAATATTGTATCAATGCTTATCATATTTATTTAAATATGCCAGCCAATACATTGCCAGTTCATGCAACGGTAAGTCTCGGTGGCAGGGGCTTGGGCGCGATGCAAGTGCTTGATGGCAATCCCAAATTACGTACGGTGTTGTCCCGACAGGCTGCCCGAGCGCTTCGTAGACGCTTGCCATTATGGGGACATGATCCCCGTATATGCACACGCTCGCCGGCTTGTCGCGCTGTTGCAATTGATCGGACAGCATTCCAAACATGGCATCCGCATTACGTAAATGACGTGCATAAGCTATCAAATCATTGCACCCGTGGGGCAAAGGAGCACGTGCGACCTCGGCGCAGCACGCCTCGGTCACCTTCTCCCAGTGTAGCGGACCGTGATTTTCCATCGTGATCAAGTGCAAGTACACCGGCCTCGGATCGTCTGAATCCAATTCGGCGAGCGCCCTGCGTGCAAGCGCAAGATCACCGACATAGGGCCCGGCATAGCAATCGGCATTGAAAGCCTCCAGATGAATAAACTCTTCAAAACCAAGCTGCGGCAATACTTTATCGCGCCGATAGAAATCAGCGTGATATGGATGAATGCATACGGTACGGTAGCCTGAGGTGTGCAGATGCTGCGCAATAGAGGGCACCCCGGCAAGCGCCAATTTTCGATAAGGATTAAATCGATGCACCCCAAGGCTTTCGCCGGGCCAACCACTTAAAAAAGCGAATTCACTGCGTACCGTATTGGCCCCCCAGGCAGGCACGTTTACCTCTCCAAAAGCCCTTGCCTCGCGCCGCAATCGGTCAAAATTGTCGAGAAGCTCTAGCTTCAAAGCCGGATAGAACTGCCGAGCATCAAAAAAGGACTCACTTTGCACAGAGATCAAATCAGGCAGCTCGACGGAACGATGCAGCTTCGGCCATTTCCGGGGCTCCGGTGCGGGAATTCGTCGCTCGACGCGTCCGTATAGCCATAGCACCGACAGTAAACCCAAACCTCGGAGATCGTCACCCGCTTCGAAGCTGATTTGTGTTTCAAGAGTTTTTTCCGACCGTACGCAGAATAGCCAGCCGGCCAGCGCCAGCCCCGCAAGAAGCAAGACGTACCCAGGCAGATGCCACGGGGATCGGATCACACTGGGCTCATATCTGAACGCAATCCAGCACGCGCCTGCATATGCGGCGGCAGGCAACACCACCACCCATATACTCAAGAAAGCCAGATAAAGCCGAGGATGCCGCAATGCATCGATGAAATACTCTATGTCCTGATACAAGAAGGGCTCGCGCAGGACAGCCTCTTTAGTATTGCTGACGAATATGACAATTGCTTGTAGCAATATAAGATTAGCTACACCGAATATAGGGCGACGAAACAGCAATAGTTCAATAGCGTAACCGAGCAGAAATAAACCGATATGCAGTGTCGATGCTGCTCCTGGCCGTTTCCATGGCGCAATCGGCCGAGGCCTCAGCAAGCCTTCCAACAACCAAGACAGCCCGAGCCCGATCAGGCCCGCCCACAATACGCTGTGCCAAGCCCCTTCAGCCACGATACCCCAGCCGCTTCAACACCCACCCCGACACTGCCGGATGAATCACCGATAACAAGAAACACCCCAGATTCAACGGGAACGGAAAACTGATACGCGCACGATTACGCTCCAACCCTCTGCGAATCACGCGCGCCGCGCGGTCTGCCGGCCAAAGAAAAGGCTTGGGCCCCGGCATGTCGAAGCACATTTGCGACTCGACGTACCCGGGCATGATGACGTTGATATTGATTCCCTGCCCCGCCAACAGGTCGCGCATGGCTTCACCATAGACTTTGACCGCGGCCTTGCTGGCGCTGTAGCTGGGCGTCTCTGGCAAGCCGCGCCAAGCCGCCAGCGAGCTGATCAGTGCGATCTGGCCGCTGCCGCGCGCCTGCATGGCGGGCAAGCTGGCATGAACGGTGGCCATTACGGCCTTGATATTGACATCGAACAGGCGGTGCATGTCTTCCCAGGCCTCGCCCTGCTGCTCGGGGCCGGTATTGATGTTGACCCCGGCATTGGCAACGACCAGGTCCGGCGCCTCGGCGGCGCCGATGCCGGCCAGCCAGCGCATCAGGGCATCATGGTCGCGAACGTCCAGTTCGTGCTGAACAACCCGCGCGCCCAAGGCGCCGCAGACTTCGGCGAGTTCGTCCAGGCGAGCGCGGTTGCGGCCTTGCAGAATCAACGTCGATGTGCCTGCACGGGCATACTCGATCGCAAGGGCGCCACCAATGCCGCCTGTCGCGCCGGTGATCAATACGCACGCAGGCACGGCTGGAGATGGGGAAGGAGAAGATTTCATGCTGATGAGGCGAGCAAGAGGTCAGCACGGCAAAAACGAGACCGGCCTCCCTAGATGGGAAGCCGGTCAGGCGAAAGCCGCGAACGGTCGCGCCTATTCAAGCAAGCTGCGCAGCATCCAGGCGTTCTTTTCGTGGATATCCATGCGCTGGGTCAGCAGGTCGGCGGTGGGTTGGTCGTTGGCGCCATCGGCCTTGTCGAAGGCGGCGCGGGCGGTCTTGGCGACGGCTTCGTTGCCTTTTACCAGCAGGCGCACCATTTCCATGGCGTCGGGCACGTCGCCCGGCTCGGCGATGGACGACAGCTTCGCGAATTCACGGTAGGTACCCGGAGCGTGGTGGCCCAGCGCCCGGATGCGCTCGGCGATGTCGTCGAGCGCAGTCCATTCTTCGGAATACTGCGTCATGAACATCTGATGCAATGTGTTGAACAGCGGACCAGTGACGTTCCAGTGAAAATTGTGGGTCATCAGGTACAGCGTGTACGAGTCCGCCAGCACCTTGGAAAGTTCGCCTGCGATCGCGCTGCGATCCTTGTCAGAGATACCGATATTGATGCGGATGGCGGCGTTGCTGCCGGCTTTGGACGACTTGGCCATGTAGTGCTCCTTATCGGGAATAAGAACGGGACAAGAATACCACTGGATTGATACAAATCGCCGGCCAGCGGACCCGGTCCGGTAACCAGTGGAAAGAAGCCAGACCGGACGGCAGAAACCGTGAGTGGCAGCCAACCACAGGCTCAGGTTGCCACGGGCTCCTTGTCTAGCATCTTCACCCCCGGCAACCCACATTCGTACACGGCCTGCGCCAGCGCCTCGATGGCAGCCAGGCGGGGAAAGCTGCGGCGCCAGGCCAGCACCACGCGGCGCTCGGGCGGCGTGCCTTCGAACGGCAGGTAGCGCAGCAGCGCCTTGGGCTGGGGCGTTTCTGGAATGGCGGTGACCGGCAGCACCGTGACGCCGATGCCGGCAGCCACCATGTGGCGGATGGTTTCCAGCGATGACCCTTCGAACGTGCGCTGGATGCCGTCGCTGGCCGCCGAAAAGCGCGACAGCTCGGGGCAGACTTCCAGCACCTGGTCGCGGAAGCAATGGCCGGTACCCAGCAACAGCATGGTCTGCTGCTTCAGGTCTTCGGAGCTGATCGCCGGGCGGCTGGCCCATTCGTGGTCGCGCGGCACGGCCACGACAAAGGGCTCGTCGTACAGCGGCTGGGTGACCAGCCCGGCCTCGGGCAGCGGCAAGGCCATGATGGCACAGTCGATCTCGCCCTGGCGCAGCAGTTCTACCAGGCGCAGGGTGAAGTTCTCTTGCAGCAACAGCGGCATTTGCGGCGTACGGGCGATCTGCATGGGCACCAGGCGCGGCAGCAGGTAGGGGCCGATGGTATGGATCACGCCCACGCGCAGCGGGCCGGCCAGCGGGTCGTGCCCCTGGCGGGCGATTTCCTTGATGCTGGCGCTTTCTTCCAGCACCTTCTGCGCCTGGGTGACGATGCGCTGGCCGATGGCGGTGACGCCGACCTCGGCGCCGCCGCGCTCGAACAAGGTGACGCCCAACTCGTCTTCCAGCTTGCGGATGGCCACCGACAGCGTGGGCTGGCTGACGAAACACGCTTCGGCGGCACGGCCGAAATGGCGCTCGCGCGCGACCGCGACGATGTATTTGAGTTCGGTCAGAGTCATGGCGATGCATACCTTGGGTGGATCGGCCGGTGACGGCGGGGAATGAAGGTGGGTGTCATGTGCGCAGGAAATCCTCGCGACCGCGCATCCAGCGTGCCAGGTGGGCCTCGACGACCGCCGGCTGCTCGTTGCGCAGCCAGGTTGCCGCGTCGCGCGCCTGTTCGGCAATGCCCACGTCGGTATCCAGGTCGGCGAACCGCAGCAACGCCATGCCGGATTGGCGCGTGCCCAGGAATTCGCCCGGGCCGCGCTGCTCCAGGTCGCGGCGCGCGATCTCGAAGCCGTCCGAGGTTTCGAACATGGCGCGCAGCCGCTGGCGCGCCACCTGGGACAAGGGCGACTGGTACAGCAGCACGCAGACGGATTCGGCGCTGCCCCGCCCTACCCGGCCGCGCAACTGGTGCAACTGGGCCAGGCCGAAGCGCTCGGCGTGCTCGATGACCATCAGCGAGGCATTGGGCACGTCCACGCCCACTTCGATGACAGTGGTGGCCACCAGCAGGTCGATCTGGCCGTCGCGGAACGCCTGCATCACGGCCGCCTTGTCGGCCTGCGGCAGGCGGCCATGGACCAGGCCGAGCCGCAAGTCGGGCAGTTCGGCGCGCATGGCGTCGTAGGTATCGACGGCAGTCTGCAGCTGCAGGGCCTCGCTTTCCTCGACCAGCGGGCAGACCCAGTAGGCCTGGCGCCCTTCGCGCACTGCCTGGGCGATATGGGCAATGACTTCGTCGCGCCGGCCGTCGGACACCAGCTTGGTGACGACCGGCGTGCGCCCGGGTGGCAATTCGTCGATGACCGATACGTCGAGGTCGGCGAAGAAGGTCATGGCCAGTGTGCGGGGAATGGGCGTGGCGCTCATGTTGAGCTGGTGCGGCACGGTCTGGCCACTGGCGGCTTCGCCCTTGCGGGTCAGCGCCAGGCGCTGCCCGACGCCGAAACGATGCTGCTCGTCGACGATGGACAGGCCCAGCCGCTGGAACTCGACGTGGTCCTGGATCAGCGCCTGGGTGCCGACCACCAGTTGCACGCTGCCATCGGCCGCGGCGGCGGCGGCCTGGCGCCGGGCCTTGGCGGCCAGGCTGCCGCTGAGCCAGGCGACATTGACGCCCAGCGGCTGCAGCCACGACACCAGCTTGCGGAAATGCTGCTCGGCCAGGATCTCGGTCGGCGCCATCAGCGCCACCTGGGCACCACAGGCAATGGCCTGGGCGGCGGCGATGGCCGCGACGACCGTCTTGCCGCTGCCGACGTCGCCCTGCAGCAGGCGGTGCATGGGATACGGCTTGGCCAGGTCGGCGGCGATTTCCTGCACGACACGCTGCTGCGCGCCAGTCAACTGGAACGGCAGCGCGGCATAGAGCCGGGCCACCAGGCCGCCGGGGCCGCCCTGCGCGGGCAGCGGCTCGGCCCGGATGCTGCGCCGGGCAGCCCGCGCCGCGGCCAGCGACAATTGCTGCGCCAGCAGTTCATCGAATTTGATGCGGCGCCAGGCGGGATGGCCGCGCTCGATCAGGTCCTGTTCGGATACCCCGGGCGGCGGGGCGTGCAGCAGGCGGATCGCGGGCCCGAACGGCATCAGGTCATAGCGCTGCAGCACGGCGTCCGGCAGGGTGTCGCCCAGGTCGGCCTGTTGCAGCGCCTGGGCAATGGCCTTGCGCAGCGACGGCTGCGACAGCCCGTCGGTGCTAGGGTAGACCGGGGTCAGCGCGTCGGGCAGCGGCGTCTCGGCGCTGCTCATGCGCGGATGGACCATCTCGCGGCCGAACAGGCCGCCGCGCACTTCGCCGCGCGCGCGCAGGCGGCGGCCGGCGGCCACCTGCTTTTGCTGGCTGGGGTAGAAATTCAGCCAGCGCAATTGCAGTTCGCCGCTGTCGTCGGCCATCACCGCGGTCAGTTGGCGGCGCGGGCGATACAGAATCTCGCTGCGCAGGATCTCGCCTTCGACCTGGGCCGGCGCGCCCGGGCGCAGCGAACCGATCGGCACGATGCGGGTTTCGTCTTCGTAGCGCAGCGGCAGGTGCAGGATGCAGTCATCGGCCGTGACCAGGCCCAGGCTGTGCAGCTTGCGCTGCACGTCCGTCAGCGATCGTCCGGCGTCGGGGACGGCGCCGGGGGTCTTGCGGGCCGCGGCGGTGGCCGGCATGGCGCGATGGACCTGGGGCGAAACGCGCGATGCGGCGTTACAGGACCAGGATGGCCTCGACTTCGAACTGCGCGCCCTTGGGCAGGCTGGCCACGCCCACGGTGGAGCGGGCCGGGAACGGCTGCGGAATGAGCTCGGCCATGATGGCGTTGGCCGCCGTGAATTTGTTCAGGTCGGTCAGGAACAGCGTCAGCTTGACGATATCGCTGAGCGTGCCGCCGGCCTCTTCGACCACGGCCTGCATATTGGTGAAGGCCTGGCGCACCTGGGCATCGAAATTCTCGGACACCAGGTCGCCGGTGCCGGGTTCCAGGCCGATCTGGCCGGACAGGTACACCGTCTTGCTGCCGGTGGCGGCCACTGCTTGCGAGTAAGGGCCGACCGCGGCCGGGGCGGCGTCGGTATGGATGATTTGCTTGCTCATGGGCCGTATCCTTGGGTGATCAGTTGGGACAAACTGGACTATTGAAGTGTAAACAGCAATAGGCATTTGCGAAAGCAAGGAGTTCCATCGGGCGGCGCAAAAAAATGCCGCCGGCCGGGCGCTTATGCTTCGCCGATCTGTCCCCGGTGCTGCCGCAGCAGGTCGTACAGTGTCTGTGCCGCCACCGACAGCGTACGCCCCTGCCGGCGCACCAGGTACAACGGCCGCGTCAATGGCTTGCCGGCCAGCGGCTTGATGACCAGGCCGTCGCGCTGGAAATGGAACAGCGTCATGGCAGGCACCACCGTGATCCCCATCCCCGCCGAAACCAGGCCGGTGACCGTGGCCAGGTGCTCGACTTCGAGCAGCGGCGGCACCGGATTCCCGCCCAGCGCCTCGTCCAGGTGGCGCCGCACGCTGCTGCCGCGGGCCAGCTGGATCAGCGGCCAACGGCCCAGGTCGCGCAGCCGGATCCGGTCCCGGCTGGCCAGAGGGTGGCCCTGGGGGCACACCAGGAAAAACCGATCGGCATGCAGGAATTCGCTGTCCAGGCCCGACATATCGACGCGGCGCGCGGCCACGGCGAAATCGGCGGCGCCGCTTTGCACCATGTCCAGGCACGGATCCAGCAGCGCATCGCGCAATTGCAGCGCAATGCCGGGATAGTCGCGGTGAAAGCGCGCCAGCAGGCCCGGCAGCCAACCGGCTGCCAGCGATGGCAAGGCCGCCACGGCGACGTGGCCGCGCCGGCGTGCGGCATGGTCGCGCAGGTCTTCGGCCACCAAGTCGAACTCGCCCAACAGCCGCCGTGCCGAGGCGTCCAGCACCCGGCCCTCGGCCGTGAGCTCCACGCGCCGCGTATTGCGGTCGAACAGGCGCACCCCGGCCGCATCTTCCAGTGTGCGGATCAGCGCGCTGAAAGCAGGCTGGGTCAGGTGGCAGCGCTGGGCCGCGCGCGTGAAGTGCTTTTCGTCGGCCAGCGCCACGAAAGCGCGCAGTTGGCGTGCGGACAGATTCATATAAACCTTGGATGAATCGATCTTATATTTCTATTTCACTTATCAAGCAAGCCTACCTATAGTGGCCGCATCGCACCGGCGCCCACGGCGTCACGCTTACGGATCGACGATGGCTGCTTCCCCCTTCCTGATCGGCTGTGCCACGGGCTTTTCGGGCGACCGCACCGACGGCGCCCAGGCGGTGGTGGACTCGCTGGCCGCGCGCGGCGGCGGCACGCTAATCTTCGAGACCCTGGCCGAACGCACCCTGGCCTTGGCGCAACTGGCGCGCAACGCCGACCCCGACAGCGGCTACGAGCCCCTGCTGGCGGAATTGCTGGCCCCGGTGCTGGCCAACTGCCTGCGCCACGGGATCGACATCGTAGGCAACTTCGGCGCGGCCAATCCGCCGACGGCGGCGCGACGCATCGCCAGCCTGGCGCGCGAACAGAATCTGCCCGCGCCGCGCATCGCGGTGGTGCACGGCGATGCATTGGCCAGCCCGGAACATCGCGCCTTGCTGCGCGAGCGGCTGGGCCCCGCGCTGGACGACATGGATGTGGTCAGCGCCAATGTCTACCTGGGCGCGGGCGAAATCGCCGCGGCGCTGCGCGCCGGCGCGCAGGTCGTGGTGGCCGGGCGCGTGGCCGACCCCTCGCTGACGGTGGGGCCGGCGCTGGCCCACTACGGCTGGGCGATGGACGACTGGACCCGCCTGGGACGCGCCACCATGGCGGGCCATATGCTGGAATGCGGCACGCAAGTCACCGGCGGCTACTTCTGCGTGCCGGGGCTGAAGGATATTCCCGACGTGCACGCGGCAGGCTACCCCATCGCCGAGATCGATGCCGACGGGGGCTTCGTCGTCGGCAAGGCCGGCGGCACGGGCGGCGCGGTGGACGCCCGCACGGTGAAAGAACAGCTGCTGTACGAGGTGCACGACCCGGCACGCTATCTGACGCCCGACGTCGTGGCCGATCTCAGCCAGGCGTCGGTGCAGGTGATCGAGCCCGACCGCGTGGCCGTGCATGGCATCGCGGGACACGCCCGGCCCGACGAGCTGAAGGTCAATGTGTGCTATCGCGGCGGCTGGCTGGCCGAGGCCGAGATCTCGTACGCCGGCGTGCAGGCCGAGGCGCGCGCCCGCCTGGCCGCCGACATCGTGCAGCGGCGACTGGGCGGTGCGCTGGCCATGCGCACCGACCTGGTGGGCGTGCTGAGCATCCTGGGCGACGACGGTGGCACCATGCTGGCCGACCGGCCGGCCGGCCACGCCCGCGACGTCCGGCTGCGGCTGGCCGCCGAACACGCCGATGCCCGCACGGCCGAGCGCCTGCTGCGCGAAGTGACCGCGTTGTATACCTGTGGGCCGGCCGGCGGCGGCGGCGTGCGCACCTCGCTGCGGCCGCGCCTGAACATGGTGTCGTGCACGATCCCGCGCGACGCGGTGCGCAGCGGCTGGACCATGATGGAGACCACGCCATGACATCCGATTCGAGCACGGTGCGCGTGCCCTTGTACCGCCTGGCGCACAGCCGCTCGGGCGACAAGGGCGACATTTCCAACCTGAGCCTGATTGCCTGGGACCCGGACTGCTATGCGGTGTTGGCACAACAGGTCACCGAGGCGCGCGTGGCCGAATGGTTCGGCTACCGCCGCCCTGTCCGTGTCACCCGCTACCTGATCCCCACCCTGCACGCCATGAATTTCGTCCTGGAAGGCGTACTGGACGGGGGCGTGAACGATGCGCTGAACCTGGACACCCACGGCAAGAGCCTGTCGTTCCATTTGCTGGACCTGCGGGTGGCTGTCGCACCCAGCCTGGCCCGGCGCCTGCCGGATGTTCCGGGCGATGCGCTCGCGCCAGCGCGCGCCGCCCCGGAATGATCCCCCCTTGCATCACTGACGCGTTCTACAACAACACCCGGAGACTCCCATGCGCATTGCCCCGACACGACACCTGATTGCCGCCCTGTGCGCGGCCCTGCCGCTGGCCGCCGCCACGGCCGCATCCGGCTTTCCCGCCAAGCCCATCACCTTCATCGTGCCGTTCGCGGCCGGCAGCGCCACCGACCAGTTGGGCCGCGCCATCGGCCAAGGCGTGGCCGAGCAATCCGGCCAGTCGGTGGTCATCGAGAACAAGCCGGGCGCCAGCGCCATGATCGGCGCACAAACGGCGGCGCGCGCCGCGCCCGACGGCTATACGGTGCTGATCACCACCAACACGACGCAGGCGGCCAACGAGCACCTGTACAAGACACTGCCCTACGACCCCGTCAAGGATTTCTCACCCATCACGCTGCTGGGCAAAGGCGGCCAGATCATGGTGGTGAATCCGTCATCGTCGGCCAAGACCGTGGCCGACTTCCTGGCGCTGGCCAAGCAGTCGCCGGGCAAGCTCAGCTTCGGCAGTGGCAGCTCCAGCAGCCGCATTGCAGGGGAACTGCTGCAGCAGATGGCTGACGTGAAACTGCTGCATGTGCCGTACAAGAGCAATCCGCTGGCGGTCACCGACCTGCTGGGCGGCCAGATCGACATGATGATCACCGACACGGCCACCGGGCTGCCACAGGTGTCGGCCGGCAAGCTGCGCGCGCTGGGATTCACTGGCAAGGAACGTTCGCCGCAGGCCCCGGAAGTTCCCACCATCGCCGAAGGCGGTGTGCCCGGATACGAGATGGGGTACTGGTTCGGAGCCTATGTGCCGGCCGGCACGCCGGATGCGGTGGTTGCCCGGCTGCACGAGCTGCTGCTCAAGGCCACGCAGGGCGCGGCAGCCAAGCATTTCTACCAGTCCACCGGCACGGCGCCCGCCACGTCGACGCCCCAGGAACTGGCCGCGTTCCAGCGCAGCGAATCGCAGAAATGGGGCGACATCATCCGGAAAGCAGGCATCAAGGCGGAATGACCGGCGCACCGTGGGTGGGCCGCGCTGCCCGGCATGCCATGGCGGGATCCGGCTTGGCGCGGCGCACGGCGTTAGGCGTTTCCCCCTGGTAGGCATGGCAGGAGCGCAGTGCTAAAAATTCCTGGACCCGCCACACTGGCGCAATGGGGAAACCGGCATGAAGCTTCTACGCTATCGTCGCGCATTCGCGGCCACCGCCCTCGGGTCGGCACTGGCCATCTCTCAGGCATGGGCCGACACCACGCTGCAGTTGATCAACGAGTACCCCGCCACCTCGATCACTGCCGCAGCGGATTTGCAGTTCGCCGATGCGGTCGGGCAGGCGTCGAAAGGCGGCATCCGGATCGAAACCCTGCAAGAAAAGCAGAACCCGTATAAGGGCGACGCACAGGTCGACGCCGTCATCGGCGGCAAGGTCCAGATGGGCACTTTGTTCGGCGGGGTACTGGGCAACAAGGATTCCTTGTTCCTGCTGTCGTCCCTGCCCTTCGCCGCCAAGGATTTCAAGCAGGCCCACGACTTGTACGCCTGCGCCAAGCCCGCGCTGGAACAGCGCGTGCAGGCGCTGGGCGCGCACCTGCTGTACGTCACGCCGTGGCCGCCTTCGGGGATATGGTCGGTCAAGCCGCTGAAAAGCGAGGCCGACGTCAAGGCGCTGAAGATCCGCACCTACGACGCCACGAGCAAGTCGGTATTCCAGCGGGTGGGCGCGCAAAGCGTGCAAATGCCCTACTCGGCGCTGGCGGCCAAGCTGGCCGCGGGGGAAGTGAATGCCGTCCTGACGTCTGGCGATGGCGGTGCGGGCCGCAGCCTGTGGGATCATCTGCCGAATTTCACCGCGGTCAGCTATTCGATTCCGCTGAGCTACACCATCATCGACAACGATGCCTGGAATGCCCTGGACAAGGCGCAGCAGGCCATTTTGCAGGATGCCGCGGAGAAAGTGTCGGCGGCGTCCTGGGCCGGCGTCGAACAACGGATCCAGGCCAACTATGCCCGCATGCGGGAAAACAAGATGACGCTGGATACCTCGCCATCGGATTCCATCATGGCCGCCTTGAGGCAGGCCGGCGCCGCGGAAACCCAGGCCTGGCTCGACGCCAACAAGCTTTCCGGCAAGGACGCGGCCTGCCTGTCGGCGCAAGGCCGCTGACTTTCCGCCACAAACCCCGCGCGTACCGGCTGGAAAGCAAGATGGCGCCGCAACGGGCGCCATCAGGCAAGCATCGCAGGCCGAAGCCTGCGCCAGACAACTGCCCCTGCGGGGCGGCCGGGGATTATTTCTCGACGAATGCGCGCTCGACCACGTAGTCGCCGGGTTCGCCCACGCCGGGCGACACCTGGAAACCGCGCGAGTCCAGCATGGCGCTGATGTCGGCCAGCATGTGGGGGCTGCCGCACAGCATGGCCCGGTCGGTTTCGGGGTTGATCTGCGGCAGGCCGATGTCTTGGCACAGCTTGCCGTTTTCGATCAGCTGAGTGATGCGGCCTTCATTGCGGAACGGCTCGCGGGTGACGGTGGGATAGTAGATGAGCTTGTCGCGCACCACATCGCCGAAGAACTCGTTGCCGGGCAGTTCTTTTTCGATGAAATCGGCATAGGCCAATTCGCTGGTCCAGCGCACGCCGTGCACCAGCACGATTTTCTCGAAGCGTTCGTAGACGTCGGGGTCTTTGATGATGCTCATGAAGGGCGCCAGGCCGGTGCCGGTACCGAACAGGAACAGGTGCTTGCCGGGCCGGAGGTCGTCGACCACCAGGGTGCCCACGGGCTTGCGGCTGACCAGGATGGTGTCGCCTTCCTTCAGGTGCTGCAGGCGCGAGGTCAGCGGGCCGTTCTGCACTTTGATGCTGAGGAATTCGAGGTTTTCTTCGTAGTTGGCGCTGGCGATGCTGTAGGCGCGCATCAGCGGCTTGCCCTCGATCTCGAGGCCGATCATGACGAAGTGGCCGTTGTGGAACCGCAAGGCCGCGTCACGCGTGGTGGTGAAGGAAAAAAGCGTATCGTTCCAGTGGCGCACGCTGAGTACGCGCTCGGTATTGAAAGCTGCCATGTCGTTGAAAAAGATACAACGCACCAGGTGCGCCGGGTAAGATGCCGCACCGTGCAAAGGACAGGTACGGGGCTTAGGGTTTTCCCTATTTTACCGCGACTGCTTGATAACTCATCGCATTAATCCGTAATGCCCTTATAACCTCTTGATAGAAATCACAAGGCAGACACGGAGCCTGACATTAAGTTGAACAGCCGCTGGCTTCCTGGTATTGTCGCACCTACTTGATAATCATTTTCGTTAACGGACGCATCCATCGCCCGTCCGGGGTGAATCTGTGTCTGTTCTGCCACACACCGGAGCCTTTATGTCGATTCGACGCCTATCCTTGACCCCGCTGTTCGGCGCACTGGCGCTGGCCGGCGCCGTGCTGTCCGCCCCGGCCCTGGCGGCCGAAGAGGTCAGCCTGTACACCACCCGCGAGCCCAAGCTGATCCAGCCGATGCTGGACGCCTTCACCAAGGAAAGCGGCATCAAGGTCAATACGGTGTTCATCAAGGACGGCCTGCTGGAACGCGTCAAGGCCGAAGGCGCGCAGTCGCCCGCCGACGTGCTGATGACCGTCGACATCGGCAACCTGATCGACCTGGTCGACGGCGGCATTACCCAGTCGGTCCAGTCGGAAACGCTGAACTCGGTGATTCCCGCCAACCTGCGCGGCACCGACGGCAAATGGTACAGCCTGTCGCTGCGCGACCGCGTGCTGTACGTGGCCAACGATGTGAAGCTGGACAGCTTCCATTACGAAGACCTGGCCGATGCCAAGTGGAAGAACAAGGTGTGCATCCGCTCGGGCCAGCACCCCTACAACACCGCGCTGGTGGCGGCCATGATCGCGCACGACGGCGCCGAGACCACCGAAAAATGGCTGCGCGGCGTCAAGGCCAACCTGGCCCGCAAGGCCGCCGGCGGCGACCGCGACGTGGCGCGCGACATCCTGGGCGGCATCTGCGACATCGGCATTGCCAATGCCTACTACGTGGGCCACATGAAGAACGCCGAGCCCGGCACCGACGCGCGCAAGTGGGGCGACGCCATCAAGGTGGTGCGCCCCACCTTCAAGAGCGGCGGTTCGGGCACGCACGTGAACATCAGCGGCGCCGCCGTGGCCGCGCATGCACCCAACAAAGACAACGCCATCAAGCTGCTGGAATTCCTGGTTTCCGAACCGGCCCAGGCCCTGTATGCCCGCGCGAACTATGAATACCCGATCCGCAAGGGCGTGAAGCTGGACCCGGTGGTGGCCAGCTTCGGCGAACTGAAGGTCGATGCGCTGCCCGTGGCGGAAATCGCCAAGTACCGCAAGCAGGCCAGCGAGCTGGTCGACAAGGTGGGCTTCGACAACTGATTGACCTCGATGCCGCCCTTGCGGGCGGCCGCCGCAACCGGGTGTCAGGCTCCGCAAGGGGCCTGACACCGGCTTTTTTGAAGTATGCACACTGATACCTTGCCCCGCTCATGGCGGCTGCGCGGCCCCGAACGCGGCGCGGGCTGGCTGGCGGGCGCCGCGCTGATCGCGCTGGCCGTCTTGCTGCCCCTAGGGGCGCTGGCCTGGCAGGCCCTGCACGCGGACCTGTCGCATTGGTCGCACCTGGCCCGCTATGTCCTGCCGCAGGCGCTGGCCAATACCGCCATGCTGCTGGCGGGCGTAGGCGTCCTGGTGACCCTGCTGGGCACGGGCGCCGCCTGGCTGGTGACTGCCTACGAATTTCCCAGCCGCCGCATCCTGACCTGGGCGCTGCTGCTGCCGCTGGCGGTGCCCACCTATATCATCGCTTTTGCCTACCTGGACCTGCTGCACCCCATCGGGCCGATCCAGACAGCCATCCGCGCGCTGCTGGGCTACGACAGCCCGCGCGAATTCCGCCTGCCGGACCTGCGGTCGATCCATGGCGCCATTTTCGTGCTGGGCTTCGTGCTGTACCCCTACGTGTACCTGAGCACCCGCGTCATGTTCATGACCCAGGCGGCCAGCCTGCTGGAAGCGGCGCGCACGCTGGGCGCGGGGCGGGTCGGCGTGTTCGTGCGCGTGGCCCTGCCGCTGGCGCGACCGGCCATCGCCGTGGGCGCCAGCCTGGCCTTGCTGGAAACCCTGAACGACATCGGCGCCTCGGAATTCCTGGGCGTGCAGACACTGACCGTGTCGGTCTACACGACCTGGATCACCCGCTCGGACCTGGCCAGCGCGGCGCAGATCGCGCTGACCATGCTGGTGATCGTGGTGGCGCTGATCCTGCTGGAACGCCATGGCCGCAAGCGCCAGCGCTACGCCAATACGCAACGCATGCGGCCCATGCAGCCGCGCCGCCTGCGCGGCGGTGCGGCACTGCTGGCCGTGGTGCTGGGCTGGATCCCGGTGCTGCTGGGTTTCGTGGCGCCGGCCTGGTACCTGCTGGTGGAAACCTATAAACGCCTGCACCTGGTGGGCGGCGTATCCCACCAGTTGCTCAACGGCCTGTCCAACACCCTGATCGTGGCCTTCACCGCCACGGTGGTCACCCTGGGTTGCGGGCTGGTGGTGGCCTGGGCGGGCCGCAGCCTGCGCGAAAGCGCGCGCTTCAATCCGGGCCGCGCCTGCGGCCGCATCGCCAGCCTGGGCTATGCCGTGCCGGGCACGGTGCTGGCCATCGGGCTGCTGATGCCTTTCACCTGGATCGATCGCCAGCTCGGTACGGTATTCGGCCTGCAGGGCCTGCTGCTGATGGGGTCCATGGGCGCGCTGGTATGTGCCTACACCATGCGCTTCCTGGCCGTGTCCGTCGGCGGCATCGAAGCCGGCCTGTCGCGCATTCCGCCTTCGCTGGAACAGGCCTCGCGGCTGCTGGGCGAAAGCGCCAGCGGCACGCTGCGCCGCGTGCACCTGCCGCTGCTGCGCCCGGCGCTGGCCGCCGGCGCCCTGCTGGTGTTCGTGGACGCCATGAAAGAACTGCCCGCCACGCTGCTGCTGCGGCCGCTGAATTTCGAGACGCTGGCCACCTGGCTATACGCCGAGGCCGCGCGTGGCACATACGAAGAAGGCGCCGTGGCGGCGCTGGCCATCGTGCTGGCCGGCTTGCTGCCGGTGATCCTGCTGGCGCGCACCAATCTGAAGATGGGACATTGACATCGTGCCCGACCTGCTTGAACTCGACCGCATCCACCTGGCCTACGACACGCCGCAAGGCTTGCGCCCGGTGGTGCAGGATCTTTCCCTGACACTGCCGGCCGGCCACATCGGCTGCCTGCTGGGCGAATCCGGCTGCGGCAAGACCACCATCCTGCGCGCCATTGCCGGCTTCGAGCCGGTGCGCGCCGGCCACATCGCCCTGGATGGCACGGTGATTTCGTCGCCCAGCGTCCAGGTGGCGCCCGAACTGCGCCGCGTGGGCATGATGTTCCAGGACTATGCGCTATTCCCGCACCTGACGGCCGCGCAGAATGTCGCTTTCGGCCTGCGCAAGCTGGGCAAGGCCCAGCGCGCCGCCCGCGTGCGGGAAATGCTGGACATGGTGGGCCTGTCGGCCTCGGCCGACAGCTATCCGCACGAGATCTCGGGCGGCCAGCAGCAGCGCGTGGCCCTGGCGCGCGCGCTGGCGCCGTCGCCCGACCTGCTGCTGCTGGACGAACCGTTTTCCAACCTGGACGTGGACACGCGCGAACGCCTGGCGTTCGAGGTGCGCGATATCCTGAAGTCCACCGGGCACACCGCCATCCTGGTGACGCACAACCAGGCCGAGGCCTTCGCCATCGCCGATCGCATCGGCGTCATGAGCGACGGCAAGATCGTGCAGTGGGACACGCCCTACAACCTGCACCACCATCCGGCCGACGGCTTCGTGCGCGACTTCGTGCGGCGCGAGGCGCTGACCGCGCAGCGCCAGCAGGCCTACGCGCGCGGCATGTAGTCAGGCGCGGGGCGGCGGCAAGGGAATGAACTCCGTCTCGTCGCCCGGCACCACCTGGCTGAAGCGGTCGCGCTGCCAGTCCTGCTTGGCCTGCTCGATGCGGTCTTTGCGGCTGGACACGAAATTCCACCACACGAACCGGGGGCCATCCAGCGGCTCGCCGCCCAGTATCGCGAAACGGGCGGCGTCCAGCGCGCGCACCGTCACGGGCACGCCGGCGGCGAATACCAGCAGTTGGCCCGGCTCGTACGCCTGGCCGTCGACCTCGACCCGGCCGTTGCTGAGATAGGCGGCCCGCTCTTCGTATTCGGCCGGGACCACCACGGTGGCGCCGGGCTGCAGCACGATATCGCCGAAGAACAGGGGCGACAGCGTCTGCACCGCCGACGTCCGGCCGAACAGCGAGCCCGCCACCACTTGCGCGCGCACGCCCTCGCCTTCGACGACAGGCTGGGTATCCAGGCCGTAGTGCACGAAACCGGGATCGGTTTCTTCGTGGCTGGCGGGCAGCCCCACCCACAGTTGCAGGCCCGACAGGCGGTGCCCGGCCTGGCGCTGGGTGGCCGGGGTGCGCTCGGAATGCACGATGCCGCGCCCGGCCGTCATCCAGTTGACCTCGCCAGGACGGATTTCCTGCACATGGCCGGCGCCGTCGCGGTGCATCATGGCGCCCTCATACAGGTAGGTGACGGTGGACAGGCCGATGTGCGGGTGCGGGCGGACGTCGACGCCGGTGCCCGGCTCGAACAGGGCCGGCCCCATGTTGTCCAGGAACACGAACGGGCCGACAGTGCGCCGCTGGGCCGACGGCAATGCGCGACGCACTTGCAGGCCGCCGCCCAGGTCGCTGGAACGCGGGACGATCAGTGTTTCGACAGTGGACATGTTTTGCTCCTTCTTGCGAGGCGGGGCGGCCTCGGCTGAACGGTGGATTCAGGGTATCGGGGGCGCCAGGCATACAGGGTGCCCGGCGCCCGGCTACCTTCGACTATATGCCGGGGCGATGTTCCCGGCGATACTGCCGCCGGGTGCGCCACCGGGCCAAGATACTGCTCAAGGCAGATCGAACACCAGCACTTCGGCCTGCTCGCCGTCGCCGATGCGCACTGCGGCTTCGTCGGCCAGGGCCACCGCATCGCCGGCCGACAGGGCCTGGCCGTTGACGCTGACGCTGCCCCGGGCCACATGCACCCAGGCGCGGCGGCCGGCAGCCAGCGGCAGCTCGGCGCTTTCGGCGCCGTCGAACAACCCGGCGTACAGGCGCACATCCTGGTGGATGCGCATCGACCCGTCGGCCCCGTCCGGCGACACCAGCTGGCGCAGGCGCCCGCGCTTGTCGGCCTCGGGCACGCGCTGCTCTTCGTACTCGGGCACGATGCCGGTCACGTCGGGCTCGATCCAGATCTGCAGCATGTGCGTGGTCTGATCGCTCAGCGGGTTGAACTCGGAATGCAGCACCCCGCGGCCGGCGCTCATGCGCTGCACGTCGCCCGGCCGGATGGTCGAGCCGCTGCCCATGCTGTCCTTGTGCGCCACGGCGCCGTCCAGCACGTAGGTGATGATCTCCATGTCGCGATGGCCGTGCGTGCCGAAGCCGCGGCCCGCGGCAATGCGGTCGTCGTTGATGACGCGCAGCGGGCCGAAACCCATGTGCGCCGGATCGTAGTAATTGGCGAAGGAAAAAGTGTGATGGCTATCCAGCCAGCCGTGGTTGGCATGGCCGCGTTCATGGCTACGGCGCAGGGTCAGCATGATGGGCTCCTTTCGATTGATTGAACTTGGGTGATTGCCCGGTTGAGCGTTGTACACCCTTGATGAAAGGCATTTTGCGCTCGTCCGACACCCTTGAGGCTGAGCCGGTTTGATGAGATCATTCAAATTATTCGAACGATATTTACGCTCCCCATGCAAGCCATCACCCCCGAGCTGCTGTACATGGTCGACGCCATCGCCCGCCACGGCAGTTTCGCCAAGGCGGCCCGCGAACTGGGCAAGGTGCCTTCGGCCGTGACCTACGCCGTGCGCAAGCTGGAAGACGCCCTGGACGTCCTGCTGTTCGACCGCAGCGGGCACCGCGCCCGGCTGACGCCGGCCGGCGAGACACTGCTGCAGGATGGCCGCCAGGTGCTGCAGTCGCTGGACACGCTGGCCGGGCGGGTCAAGCGCGTGGCCACCGGCTGGGAACTGGAACTGCGCGTGGCCGCCAGCGCCGTGCTGCCGTGGGCGCCGCTGTACGACCTGGTGGAAGGTTTCCGGGAACTGGCGTCGGTGACCACCCTACGGCTGTCCACCGAGGTGCTCAGCGGCAACTGGGACGCGCTGGCCGCCGGACGCGCCGACCTGGTGATCGGCGCCGACGCAGCCGGCGCGCCCTCGGGCGCATACCGGTCGCAGCCCCTGGGCGAAGTGCAGTTCGGATTCTGCGTGGCCCCACACCATCCGCTGGCGGCACTGGGACGGCCATTGACGGCGGCCGACATCGCCGCCTATTGCGCCGTGGCGGTGGCCGACACCTCGCGCAACCTGGCGGCGCGCACGCGCGGCCTGCTGACCGAACAGCCGCTGATCGTGATGCCCACCATGCAGGCCAAGATCGACGCGCAGGTGCGCGGCCTGGGCTGCGGCTACCTGCCGCTGACGTTGGCCGCGCCGTACATCACGCGCGGCCAGCTGGTGCAATGCGCCACCGACGACCTGGTGCCCATGACCGAACAACTGGTGTACGCCTGGCGCGACCCCTCGCCCGGCCAGGCGCTGGCATGGTGGCTGGAAAAACTGCGCTCGCCGCGCCTGTGCGAAAGCCTGCTGGGCATGTAGCGGGCAGGCCCGCTATTCTTCGATGCCCAGCTCGCGCAGCTTGCGGGTGATGGTGTTGCGGCCGATGCCCAGGCGCGTGGCGGCCTCGACGCGGCGGCCGCGGCTGGCGTCCAGGGCACTTTGCAGCAGGATGCGTTCGAACTGGCGCGTCAGGGTGGCCATGACGGCCGGCTCGCCGCGCTCGAGCCGCTGCTGCGCCTCGCGCAACAGCGCAGCCTGCCAGTCGGCGCCGGGATCCACGCGGCCCGCCGGCGCCGGCACGACCGGCGCGGTGGCCGGCGCCATGGCGGGCAGGCCGCCGCGCACGGCGGTGATACCGTTGGCGGCCACGGGTGGCTGCACTTCCATGGCGCGGATTTCGGGCGGCAGGTCGGCGCGCTCGATGATCTGGCCCGGCGCCATGACGGTCAGCCAGTGGCAGAAGTTCTCGAGTTGCCGCACGTTGCCCGGGAAATCGAAGCGCGTCAGCACGGCCACGGCATCGGGCGTCAAGCGCTTGACCGGCACGCCCAGCGAGCGCGCGCTGGCAGCCAGGAAATGGCTGGCCAGCGCAGGGATGTCCTCGACCCGCTCGCGCAACGGCGGCAGCCGCAGTCGGATCACGTTCAGGCGGTGAAACAGGTCTTCGCGGAACAGCCCCTGCTCGACGCGCTGTTCCAGCGGCTGGTGGGTGGCGGCCACGATGCGCACATCGACCCGCACGGGCTGGGCGCCGCCCACCCGGTAGAAGCTGCCCTCGGCCAGCACGCGCAGCAGGCGCGTCTGCAGCTCGATCGGCATGTCGCCGATCTCGTCCAGGAACAGCGTGCCGCCGTGGGCCTCTTCGAAACGGCCCCGGCGCAGGGTGTTGGCGCCGGTGAAGGCGCCGCGTTCGTGGCCGAAAAGCTCGGCCTCGAGCAGGTCGCGCGGAATCGCGGCGGCGTTCAGCGCCACGAACGGGCCGCCGGCACGCGCGCCGTGACCATGCAGGGCGCGCGCCACCAGTTCCTTGCCGGTGCCGGACTCGCCGGTGATCAGCACGGTGACCTTGGATTGCGCCAGGCGGCCTATGGCCCGGAAGACTTCCTGCATGGCGGTAGACGACGACTGCGTCATCATCCAGCGCTCGTTGTTCTGCGCTGCGTCGCCCTCGCCTTCGCCCTGCGGCTTGTCGTCTTGCGGGGCCGACTCGTGCACCGCCCGCTCGATCAGCGAGACGGCCTCGTTCACGTCGAACGGCTTGGCCAGGTAGTCGAAAGCCCCGCCCTGGAACGCCGACACGGTGCTGTCCAGGTCGGCGAAGGCCGTCATGACGATGACCGGCAGCCGCGGATGGCGTTCCTTGATCTGGCGCAGCAGGTCCAGGCCATTCTCGCCGGGCATGCGGATATCGGACACCAGCGCGGCCGGCGGCTGGCCGTCCAGCGCGGCCAGCACGTCGGCGGCCCGCGCAAAGCTGCGCGTGGGCACGCCGGCCCGCGCCAGCGCCTTTTCCAGGACCCAGCGGATGGCCTGGTCATCGTCGACGATCCAAACAGGTTTGCTCACAGCGGCGGCTCCATCGGTAAGACCAGACGGAATTCAGTGTGCCTGGGGCGGGATTCGAATTCGATAATGCCTCCGTGCTGCTGCACGAAATCCTGGGCCAGGCTCAGGCCCAGGCCGGTGCCGCCGGGCCGCGCGGTAACCAGCGGGTGGAAGATGCGGTCGCGGATCGATTCCGGCACGCCCGGCCCGTTATCGATGATCGACAGCACCAACGCCAGGCGGTGCTGGCGATGCGCCAGCATTACCTGGCGCGCCACGCGCGTGCGCAGCATGATCTGCGGCGGCGGCACGTCGGCGCCAGGCGGCTGCAGCGACAATTCCTGCGCTGCGTTGCGCGCCACGTTCAGCACCGCCTGCATCAGCCGGGCGGCATCGCCATGCAGGTCGGGCACCGAGGCATCGTAGTCGCGCACCAGCGTCAGCGTGTCGCGGAACTCGGCCTGGATCAGCGCGCACACGCGTTCGCAGATCTCGTGGATATTGACGGGGCGGGCCGCCAGCGGCACGCGCTGCGGGCCGCTGAGGCGATCGACCAGCATCTGCAGGCGATCGGCCTCGGAAATGATGACCTGGGTGTATTCGGCCAGCGCCGCGCTGGGCAACTCGGCCTCGAGCAGTTGCGCGGCGCCGCGCAGGCCCCCCAGGGGATTCTTGACTTCGTGCGCCAGGTTGCGCAGCAGCTGGCGATGCGCCTCGATTTCTTCTACCAGCCGGTGATTGCGGTCGGCCAGGACGCGTTGCTCGATCTCGCGCGCCTCGATCAGCACGGGCCAGGGCTGGCCCGACAGCGATACGGTCGTGACGGTGACTTCGATGGATTCCCCCGCGCGGCGCAGGGAAGACAATTGCCGCACGTCGGCGAACCGGCCGGCGACGGCACGGTCGATGGAAGATTGCAGCGCTTCGGGGTGACCGAACAGCGTGGCCGCCGACAGCCCGCGCAACTGCTTGCGGGACCGGCCGAACAGATCTTCGGCCGCGGCGTTGGCCTGCTCGATGTGCCCGCGCTCGTTCAGCAGCAGGACGGCGGTGGCCAGTAGATCAAACGCATCGACATTCATCATTTGCAGCACCGGGGCAGGACGGGCCGGCAGGCCGCCCCGCCCGCCCCGATTAAGCCAGGAACATCACAGGCTGTAGTACATGTCGAATTCGACAGGGTGCGTGGTCATGCGCAGGCGCTGCACTTCGCCTTCCTTCAGGGCCAGGTAGGCGTCGATCATGTCGTTGCTGAACACGCCGCCACGAGTCAAGAATTCGCGGTCCTTGTCGAGCGCTTCCAGGGCCTGGTCCAGCGACGAGCAGACGGTCGGGATCTTGGCGTCTTCTTCGGGCGGCAGGTCGTACAGGTTCTTGTCGGCCGGATCGCCCGGGTGGATCTTGTTCTGCACGCCGTCCAGGCCGGCCATCATCAGGGCCGAGAACGCCAGGTACGGGTTGGCCAGGGGGTCCGGGAAGCGGGTCTCGACGCGGCGCGCCTTGGGGTTGCCCACGTACGGGATGCGGATCGAGGCCGAGCGGTTGCGGGCCGAGTAGGCCAGCTTCACCGGGGCTTCGTAGTGCGGCACCAGGCGCTTGTACGAGTTGGTGCCCGGGTTGGTGATGGCGTTGAGCGCGCGGGCGTGCTTGATGATGCCGCCGATGTAGTACATGGCGAATTCGGACAGGCCGGCGTAGCCGTTGCCGGCGAACAGGTTCTGGCCGTCTTTCCAGATGGACTGGTGCACGTGCATGCCGGAGCCGTTGTCGCCGACGATGGGCTTGGGCATGAAAGTGGCGGTCTTGCCGTAGGCATGCGCCACGTTGTGCACGACGTACTTCAGGACCTGGGTCCAGTCGGCGCGCTTGACCAGGGTGCTGAACTTGGTGCCGATCTCGAGCTGGCCGGGGCCGGCCACTTCGTGGTGGTGCACTTCGACGGGCACGCCCATCTGTTCCAGCAACAGGCACATCTCGGAACGCATGTCCTGGAACGAATCGACCGGCGGCACGGGGAAGTAGCCGCCCTTGACGGCCGGGCGATGGCCCATGTTGCCGCCTTCGAATTCCAGGCCCGACGACCACGGGGCTTCTTCGGACTTGATCTTCACGAAGGTGCCCGACATGTCGGTGTTCCAGGTGACGCCGTCGAACACGAAGAATTCGGGTTCCGGGCCGAAGTACGCGGTATCGCCCAGGCCGGAGGACTTCAGGTAGGCTTCGGCGCGCTTGGCCAGCGAACGCGGGTCGCGATCGTAGCCCTTCAGGTCGGACGGCTCGACCACGTCGCAGCTCAGGATCAGGGTGGGTTCTTCGCGGAACGGATCCAGGTTGGCGGTGTCCAGGTCGGGGATGAGCAGCATGTCGGACGCCTCGATGCCCTTCCAGCCCGGAATCGACGAACCGTCGAACGCCTGGCCGCTTTCCAGCTTGTCTTCGTCGACGGCGGTCGTCGGCACGGACACGTGGTGCTCACGGCCCATCGTGTCGGTGAAGCGGAAGTCGACGAACTTGACTTCGTGGTCGGCGATCTGTTTCAGGATGTCTTTCGGGCTTGCCATGTCATCTCCATTGATAAAAGCGCCGGGGGGGCTGGGCCGGGATCCGGCTGGCATGAACAGAAGAAAGCAATATGCATGCCAGGACCCATCGCAGGGCATCCCCGCCCAGGGCAACCCATGAAGGGGCATAAAAGCACCATAATAGTGCAAAACGTGGAGCATGAAAGCACCATTATGGTGCAATCAAGGTTACAAGAACATTTCCTGCAGGTCGTTCAGGAAGCGCCACCCCAGGGGCGTGGCCCGCAGGCGGGTCGGATCGGGATCCAGCAGGCCGCGCGCGCTGGCGGCCTGCAGCGGCCGTGCCACCGCGGCCAACGTCAACCCGGTGCGGTCGGAGAACGAGGCGGCCGGCACCCCGTCTTTCAGGCGCAGGGCATTGAGCATGAACTCGAAGGGCAGTTCGCCGGGGCCGACGATCCGGCTTTCGGCGACATGGCTGCCGTCGCGCGCCAGGGCAGCCGCCATCCAGGTCTCGGGGCTGCGCAGGCGGGCTTCGCGCACGATGCGGTCGTGAAACGACAGCTTGCCGTGCGCGCCGGGGCCGATGCCCAGGTAGTCGCCGAATTCCCAGTAATTCAGGTTGTGGCGGCAGCGCGCGCCCGGCCGGGCATAGGCCGAGACCTCGTAGCGCTGCAGGCCGGCCTGGTCCAGGCACGCCTCGATGGCGTCCTGCATGGCGGCGCTGGCATCGTCGTCGGGCAGCGTCGGCGGATACTTGGCGAAAACGGTGTTCGGCTCCAGGGTCAGGTGGTACAGCGACAGGTGCTCGGTGCCGAACGACAGCGCCTGACGCGCATCGTCCAGGCAGGCGGCCATGTCCTGCCCCGGCAACGCAAACATCACGTCCAGGTTGACCCGCGCCACCGCGCGCTGCGCCATCTCGATCGCGGCGCGTGCCTGGGCGGCGTCGTGGATGCGCCCCAGTTGCCTGAGCTGGGCGTCGTCGAAGCTCTGGATTCCCAGCGACAGGCGATTCACCCCGCTGGCCGCGTAGTCGCGAAACCGCCCGGCCTCGGCCGTACCGGGGTTGGCCTCCATGGTGATTTCGGCATCGGGCAGCAAGTTCAGACAGGCGCGCAGCATGGCCAGGATTTCGTCCAGGGCGGCGGCCGACAGCAGGCTGGGCGTGCCGCCGCCCAGGAAGACGGAAATCACCTGCCGGCCCCAGACCGACGGCAAAGCCTGCTCCAGGTCGGCGCGCAAGGCGTCCAGATAGGCGCGCTCGGGTAGCTCAGCCGGCGCTGCGTGCGAATTGAAGTCGCAATACGGGCACTTACGCACGCACCAGGGCACGTGCACATAGACCGACAGCGGCGGCAGGCTAGTCAGCGTGGCGCCAGCCGGCGTGGCCAGGCGGGCGCGGGTGCCGACGCCGGCCTGGTGGATGGGAATGGTGATGGCCACGATGCGAAAGTCCAGCGGTTGCGGTCAGCGCGGGGCCAGCTTGTCCAGCAATTGGCCCAGCGCGCGGGCACGATGGCTGACACGGTTTTTCTCGGCCGGATCGAGTTCGGCCGCGGTGCGGCCCAGGTCGGGCAACAGGAAATACGGGTCGTAGCCGAAACCGTGGGCGCCGCGCGGCGCATCGACGATCTGGCCGTGCCACAGCCCTTCGCCGATCAGCGGCCGAGGGTCGTCGTGGGCGCGCACCAGCACCAGCAAGGCCACGTACCAGGCGCGCCGGTCGGCCACGCCCACCAGCTTGTCGACCAGCAGCGCGTTGTTGGCTGCGTCGCTGCGGGCCGCGCCCGGGTTGTCCAGCTGGGCGTAGCGCGCCGAATACACGCCGGGCGCGCCGCCCAGCGCGGCCACGCACAGCCCGGAATCGTCGGCCAGCGCCGGCAGCCCGGTCAACTGGCTGGCATGGCGCGCCTTGGCCAGCGCGTTCTCGACGAAGGTCACGTGCGGCTCTTCGGCCTCGGGCACGCCCAGTTCGCCCTGCGGCACCAGTTCGATGCCCAGCGGCGCGAACAGCGCGGAAAACTCGCGCAGCTTGCCGGGGTTGTTCGAGGCCAGCACGACACGGCCCAGGGAGAGTTCGGAGTTCGTCGACGTCATGCCGCCATTGTAGTCGGGCATGGACGGCCCCACTGCGCCGCGCAGTGGCCTAGCCTGGCGCGGCGGCAAGCCGCAGCGGGCCACCGGCTTGCCGGCGGGGCGTGCCGCCCTGCTCCGTTTCGGGCACGGGCGCCTGCGGCCCGGCCGCCAGCTTGAACACCGCCACGGCCTCGCGCAGCGACGCCGCCTGCGCTTCCAGCGACGCGGCCGCGGCGGCCGTCTGCTCGACCATGGCGGCGTTTTCCTGGGTGGCGCGCTCCAGCGTGGCCACCGCGTCGTTCACCGAATCGATGCCGGCCGACTGTTCCGCCGCGGCCTCGGTGATGCCGGATACCAGCCGGGTTACCTCGCCGGCCGCGGCCATCGCATCGCGCACCGCCTGGCCGGCCGCATCGGCCTGGCGCACGCCGTCGCGCACGCGCTGCGATGCGGTCTGGATCAGCGCGCGAATCTCGGCGGCCGCCTGGGCGCTGCGCTGCGCCAGCAGCCGCACCTCGCCGGCCACCACGGCAAACCCCTTGCCCTGCTCGCCGGCGTGCGCGGCTTCGACCGCCGCGTTCAGCGCCAGGATATTGGTACGGAACGCAATACTGTCGACCACTTCGACGATGTCCTCGACGCGCCGGGTATCGGCGGCAATCTGCTGCATGGCGCCGCCGACCGCCGCCATGGCCTGGCCGCCGCGCTCGGCCAGCCGGGCCGCCTCGCGAGCCTGCCCCTGCGCCTGGCCGGCGTGCCCGGCGCCGATCCGCACCGTGTCGGCCAGCGCCGCCATGTTGGCGGCGGCCTCTTGCAAGGCGGCCGCCTGCCGCGCGATACGGTCGGACATCTGGCCGTTGCCCGCGGCGATCTCGCGCGAGCCGGCGTGGATTTCGTCGACGCCCTGCCGCACCGTCGCCACCGCACGGGTCAGGCCGGCCTGCATGCGGCGCATCGCCGAATACAGCACGCCGATCTCGTTGCCGCCGCGCGCGGCGATGGCGCCATCGAGCTCGCCGTCGGCGATCCGGTCGAAGTGCGCGCCGGCCTGCGTCAGCGGCCGCAGCACCACCCGGCGAAACGCCAGCCTGAAGGCCACCCCCAGCGCCACGACCAGCCCCAGCAGGACCATGGCGCCCGCCATGGCGCGGTCCAGCACCCGACCGGCGCGCGCCGCCGCGGCCTGGCCCTGCGCCCGTGCGTAGGCCTGGAAAGCCTCGACCGCGCCAAGATAGGCGGCGCTGCGCGCCGACAGCACCTGCCCGGCGATGCGGTTGGCCTCGATGCCGTTCCACCCCTGGATGGCCGCTTGCAGCGGCTGCAGCGCGTCGCCGGCCAGGCCGGCGTAGGCCGCCTGCACGGCCTGGAACAGCGTCGCGCCCTGCCCTTGTGTATCGGGATTGGCCTGCAGCCGCTCTTGGCTGGCCCGGGCCTGCGCCAGCAACGCCTGCGAGTGTTCCAGCGCCTGGTCGCGCTCTTCTTGCAACCCGCCTTCCATGTAGGTCTTGGCATCGGCCAGCCAGGCGCGCGCCTGGAACAGCCGGCTGCTCAAGTCGCTAAGATCGCCGGCGCGCTCGACATTGCCGCGACCCAGCGCCGCGATATCGGCCCGGCTGTCGCGCAGCAGCCCGATGCCGCCCGCGGCCGCGGCCACGAACAGCGCCACGAATACTGCCAGCATGGCTGACAGCGCCTGGTTCACACTCAGAGACTTGCGCATGGTTTCCCGTACAAGACTTCCGCCGGAAGCGCGGAAGGCCGGGCGATTATGCGGGGCGAACTTGGCAGATTCTTGACACTCAGCCCCGCCGCGCGCCCTTGCGTTCGTGCTCGGGCACGTCGGCCACCAGCATGTCGACCAGTTCGCGCGCGAAGGCCGGCAGCGCGTCGCGGTCGCGCACGCAGATCTGCAGCTCGCGCAGCGCCCAGTCATCGGTCAGGGGCACGAGGGCGACCTTCAGGGTGCGGGCAAAGCGCAGCGCCACCGATTCGGGAATCACGCCGATGCCCACCCCGGTCTCGATCATGCGGCACACCGCCTCGAAATTGCCCACCTCGATGCGGAACTTGAAGGTCCGCCCCAGCGCCGCGGCCGCCTGCACCAGGAACGGATGGATGGCGCTCCATTCGGACAGGCCGACGTAGTCGTTGCCCAGCGTGTCGGCAAACGCCACGGCCGGCTCGTGCGCCAGCGGGTGGCTGGCGGCGGCCACCATCACCAGCCGGTCTTTACGATAGGGAATGAACTGCAGGCCCGGGTCGGCCGTGTAGCCGGCCACGATGCCCAGGTCGGCCGAGCCCTCGGATACCGCCCGCACGATCAGGTAGCTGAGACGCTCGCGCAGCTCGACGTTGACATCGGGGTGGGCCGCCAGGAAGCGCCCCAGCACGGCCGGCATGAACTCGGTCATGGCGGTGGTGTTGGCCAGCACCCGGACGTGGCCTTTGACCCCCCGGGCGAATTCCTGCATGTCGCCGCGCAGTTGCTCGACCTGGTGCATCACCGTGCGGGCATGGCGGGTCAGCGCCTCGCCCGAGGGCGTCAGGGTCACCCCCTGGCTGGTGCGATACAGCAACTGCGTACCGAAGTATTCTTCCAGGTTCTTGATGCGCGTGCTGGCCGCCGGCAGCGACAAATGCGTTTTCTCGGCCGCGCGTGTCAGGCTGTGCCAGTCGCCGACGTGCACAATCAGCTGCAAATCGGTCAGATCGAAGTGCCCCGCCATGAATTCCTCTGTTCTTCGGCAATTGCTAACCCGGTATTAAGCAATCATAAATTGGCAAGCCAGCCCGGGTTGCGGCAAAGTGCCGGGATTATCTGCAAGCCTGATCATAGAGCCCCAGCCATGCCCGACACCAATCACCGTTTCCAGGACATCCGCGAAGCCGTCCGCGACCTGTGTTCCCAGTTCTCCGGCGAATACTTCCGCAAGGTCGACGAAGAGCGGGGCTACCCCGATGAATTCGTGCGCGCCCTGACCGAGGCCGGCTGGCTGGCCGCCCTGATCCCCCAGGAATACGGCGGCTCCGGCCTGGGCCTGACCGAAGCCTCGGTCATCATGGAAGAAATCAACCGCAGCGGCGGCAATTCCGGCGCCTGCCACGGCCAGATGTACAACATGGGCACGCTGCTGCGCCATGGTTCCGAAGCGCAAAAGCGCGAATACCTGCCGCGCATCGCCAACGGCGAGCTGCGCCTGCAGTCCATGGGCGTGACCGAACCCACCACCGGCACCGACACCACCAAGATCAAGACCACCGCCGTGCGGCGCGGCGACCGCTACGTCATCAACGGCCAGAAAGTCTGGATCTCGCGCGTGCAGCATTCCGACCTGATGATCCTGCTGGCCCGCACCACGCCGCTGGACCAGGTCACGCGCAAGTCCGAAGGCATGTCGATCTTCCTGGTGGACCTGCACCACGCCGTCAAGCACGGCATGCAGATACGCCCCATCCCCAACATGGTCAACCACGAGACCAACGAGCTGTTCTTCGACAACCTGGAAATTCCCGCCGAAAATCTGATCGGCGAAGAAGGCAAGGGTTTCAAGTACATCCTGGACGGCCTGAACGCCGAACGCACCCTGATCGCCGCCGAATGCATCGGCGACGGCTATTGGTTCGTGGACAAGGTGGCGGCCTATGCCAAGGAACGCATCGTGTTCGGCCGGCCTATCGGCCAGAACCAAGGGGTGCAGTTCCCCATCGCGCGCGCCCACATCAATGTCGAGGCCGCCAGCCTGATGCGCTATGAAGCCTGCCGCCTGTTCGACGCCCACCAGCCCTGCGGCGCCCAGGCCAACATGGCCAAGCTGCTGGCGGCGGACGCGTCGTGGGAAGCCGCCAACGCCTGCCTGCAATTCCATGGCGGCTTCGGCTTTGCCACCGAATACGACGTCGAGCGCAAGTTCCGCGAAACGCGCCTGTACCAGGTGGCGCCGATCTCGACCAACCTGATCCTGTCCTACGTGGCCGAGCACGTGCTGGGCCTGCCCCGTTCATTCTGAGGCCCCTGCCATGACCGCCGCCCATCCCCATCCCAGCGCCGCGCTGGCCGAATTCGCCGCCGGACTGCGCTTCGAAGACATCCCGGCGCCGGTGCTGCGCCGCGCCGAAGACCTGCTGCTGGACTGCCTGGGCTCGATCCTGGCCGGCGCCGGCTCCCGGCCGGTGCAGGCCATCGAGCGCTATGCCGCGGCCATGGGCCCGGCCGAGGGCGCCGCGCAGGTGCTGATCACCCGGCGCCAGACCTCGCCGCTGTTCGCCGCCATGGTCAACGCCGCGGCGGCCCACGTGGTCGAACAGGACGACGTGCACAACGGTTCGGTGTTCCACCCGGCGGCGGTGGTGTTCCCGCCCGCCCTGGCGGTGGCCCAGGCGCTGGGCCGGTCCGGCAAGGACCTGCTGGTGGCGGCCGTGGCCGGCTACGAAGTCGGCATCCGGGTCGGCGAATACCTGGGCCGTTCCCACTACAAGATTTTCCACACCACGGGTACCGCCGGCACCCTGGCGGCGGCGGTCACGGTCGGCCGGCTGCTGGGCCTGAATGCCGAGCAGATGCTGCATGCGCTGGGTTCGGCCGGCACCCAGGCCGCCGGCCTGTGGGAATTCCTGCGCGATGCGGCCGATTCCAAGCAGCTGCACACCGCCAAGGCGGCCGCCGACGGCCTGACCGCGGCCTATCTGGCGCAGGAAGGCTTCACCGGCGCGCGCCGCATCCTGGAAGGCGTGCAAGGCATGGCGGCCGGCATGTCCACCGACGCCGACCCCGCCCGGCTGCTCGACCGGCTGGGCCTGCGCTGGGCCTTGTCCGAGACCTCGTTCAAATACCACGCCTCGTGCCGCCATACCCACCCGGCCGCCGATGCCCTGCAACAGGCCATGCGCGAACACAAGCTGAACGAAAGCGACCTGGCCGAAGTGGTAGCCCACGTGCATCAAGGCGCCATCGACGTGCTGGGACCGGTGGTCGACCCCAAGACGGTGCACCAGTCCAAGTTCTCGATGGGCACAGTGCTGGCCCTGATCGCGCGCACCGGCCGCGCCGGACTGGCCGAATTCGACGCCGCGCTGGGCAACCAGGACGTCGCCGGCCTGCGTGCCCGGGTTCGCATGGAATTGGACCCGGAAGTCGACGCCGCCTATCCCGAACGCTGGATCGGCAAGGTCACGGTGCGCACCACCGACGGTCGCGTGCTGCACGCCCGGGTGGACGAGCCCAAGGGCGATCCGGGCAACACGCTCAGCCGCGCCGAGATCGAGGAAAAGACCCTGCAGCTGGGCGTATACGCCCAGGCCGCCAGCGAAGCCGAGGTCCGTACCCTGATCGACACGATCTGGAATCTGGAACACTTGCCGAAAGTGGGCGCCCTGCTGCCTGCCAGGTAAGGTTCAGGCTGCGCAGCCCGCCTGCCCTGCCGTCACGGTGCCGGCCGTTCGCCGGCAAACTCAACGACGGGGCGCCGCGGTAGTGAGCACGGGCGACGAACAGGGGCCGGCTGCCTCGGGATGCAGCCAGGCGGCCATGATGGGCCGGTGGTCGGCCTGCGCATAAGCGATCTTCAACGCATCGAACCGCGTTTCCAATGCGCTGGCGGGTGTGCCGGCATTGATGCCCGCGGCTATCGTGGCGAACAACTCGTGCGAGCGGCGTTGGCGAGCGTTCGGATGCGTGGCGGTCAGGTCCGTCAAGGCGCCGAAGTGACTCCATTCCAAGCCGAAATCCTCGGCGTAAAGCAGGTGTGTCTTGGGGTGATCGAGCACCTGCCGCGAGACCGACTCGATATCGGGCCTCAGGGTGGCCCATTCCTTCGAGACCAGCACGAACATCTGGCCCAGATAGGGGCTGTCCATGTCCAACTTGTCGCCCGCGGCACCGAACCCGGCGGGATCTATCAGGACGGGGAAATAGGACATCGGCCGGCCCGACGCCAGCGACGCCTGGCGCGTGGCGGCCACACTGCGCGCCACCAGGTCGGCGCCGCCGCCCATGCTGTAGTGCAGGCCGATGAACCGCCGGCCCGGATCGGCCACCATCGCCTGGACCATGCGTTCCGGGTCGCGGCCGTCCAGTTCCATGATGCGCCTGGCATAGCCTTCGCGCACCAGCAACTGGCCGCCGTTGACGGCCAGGCCGCGGTCCCAATGGGCACTGAGAGACAGCATGCCGGGGTGCACGAACAGCGTGTTGGCGCCTTGGCCGGTTGTCGGCGACGCGCTGGTGGCGCTACAGCTGGCCAGGGTTTTTACAGGTTGCCCGGCCGGCATCGACGCCACCACCATCTGGTCTTGATGCGAGTAATAGCGGCCGCTCGAACAGCCCCCTACAAGCGCCAGCAGGGCGACGCAGCAAAGAGTACGCATGCTTGCCTCTTCTCTCGTGTGCCGAAGTCACGTCACGGGACAGTGTCCGTGGCGTGAATGCCGGCAGTCATCCTGGGGGGGGTGGACGCCGTTGGATCGGCGCCGGTTCTTCGAATGGTTTGTGCGTTTATGCCAGCGCGGCGCGCTGGGCCTGCACCAGCTGGGCAATGCCCTGCCCGGCCAGATCCAGCATGGCGTCGAGCTCGGCGCGGGCGAACGTGGCGCCCTCGCCCGTGCCCTGTACTTCGATGAACGCGCCGGCGCCGGTCATCACCACGTTCACGTCGGCATCGCAGGCCGAGTCTTCCTGGTAGTCCAGGTCGAGCACCGGCCGGCCTGCCACCATGCCGACCGACACGGCCGCCACGGCGTCGCGGATCGGGTTGGCGGCCAGGTCGCCCCGCTTCATCAGCAACGCCACCGCGTCGGCCGCCGCCACCCAGGCGCCGGTAATGCTGGCGCAGCGCGTGCCGCCGTCGGCCTGCAGCACGTCGCAGTCCAGGTGCAGCGTGCGCTCGCCCAGGGCCTGCATGTCGAACACGGCCCGCAGGCTGCGGCCGATCAGGCGCTGGATTTCCTGCGTGCGGCCGCTTTGCTTGCCGCGCGCCGCCTCGCGGTCGCCGCGCGTGTGCGTGGCGCGCGGCAGCATGCCGTATTCGGCGGTCACCCACCCTTCGCCGCGCCCTTTCAGGAATGGAGGCACCTTGTCCAGCACGCTGGCGGTGCACAATACATGGGTGTCGCCCGCGCGCACCAGCACCGACCCCTCGGCGTAACGGGTGTAGCCCCGTTGCAGGCTGAACGGACGCAATTGATCGACGGCACGGCCGGACGGACGCGGCAAGGTGGACACGGAAGGCGACGACACGGATCGATTCTCCAACTGGACGGATATTTCGCGGCATTGTACGTGCGACAGGCACATCGTCCGGAAGCTTGGGGTATCCTGCCGTAACAAGGCCTATCTCGGCCGCCTATTATTCGGTTTTCTTCAGGACACCCGCCCCATGATCCGCAGCATGACCGCCTTCGGCAATGCCCGCGCCGACCTCGAACAAGGCACCCTGGCGCTGGAACTGCGCAGCGTCAACAGCCGTTACCTGGACCTGTACTTCCGCCTGCCCGACGAGTTGCGCCACGTCGAAACGCCGCTGCGCGAGCTGCTGACCGCCAACCTGGGCCGCGGCAAAGTCGAAGTGCGCGCGTCGTACGCGCGCACCGCCGGCGTCGAGCTGGCCAAGCTGGACCCCGACTGGCTGCGCCACCTGGCCGAGCAGTTGCAGGCCGCGCGCAACGTGCTGCCCGACGTCGCCCCACCGCGCCTGGCCGAACTGTTCAACTGGCCCGGCCAGCGCGGCAACGACGCACTGGACCCGCAAGTCTGGGGGGCGGCCTGCCTGCAGGCGGCCAAACAGGCCCTGGCCCAGCTGCAAGAAGGCCGTGAACGCGAGGGCCAGCGCCTGGCCGCCACCATGCTGGAATGCGCCGACGGCGTGGCGCGCATCGTCGAATCGGTGGACACCCACCTGCCCCAGCTGCTGGCCGACCACCGCGAGAAACTGGCCACCAAACTGCGCGAATCGGTCGAGGCCGCTTTCCCGGGGGGCTTCACGCATATTTCCGGCCCGGAACTGTCCGAGCGCCTGGCGCAAGAGGCCAACCTGTTCGCGCTGCGCATCGACGTGGCCGAAGAACTGGCGCGGCTGCGCTCGCACCTGGAAGAACTGCGCCACCTGCTGGGCGGGGGCGGCACCAAGGGCAAGGGCGACGGCAAGCGCGCCAGCGGCAGCGCCGGCAAGCGGCTGGATTTCCTGTTTCAGGAAATGAACCGCGAAGCCAATACGCTGGGCTCCAAGGCCGGCAGCATGGACGTCACCCGCGCGGCCATGGATTTGAAGCTGCTGATCGAGCAGATGCGCGAGCAGGCGCAGAACATCGAATAAGGCAAAAGCCAGGCCGCCCTCGGCGCGGCGGGCAACCGGGCCGCGGGGTGAGTCACTTGTCGCTCGACGTTGGCAGGATGAGTATTCGTCCGCCAAACAGTCGCACGGCGCGATTCAATTCGAATTGCCCCGCGTTTTTGGATTCGGCGCCGATAGCGATGGCACGGCCAGGCACGAAGGTCGTCACGGCACGAAGCTCCGTGCCGTCGTTCAGGCCGAATACGCTAAGCAATTGCCATCCGCCTTTTTCCTGGCTAAGGGTTGCAGCCTGATGCGAGACGAAGACGTCTTTTTTCTTCATCACGGTTGCGGCCAAAGCCTGCGATTCTGCGGCCGCAAGGTCCCTGGCGAGCTGCTTGATGTCGAGATCACGTACCGCACCGTGATAGTGAATGAAAATAGTGATTCGGATCTTGCCACCGGCCTGCCTGAATTCCATCGAGCGGGGGTTCTCCGCCGCTGTCGATACCCAGCCCGGAGGCACATCGATTTTCAGGCCCCGAAAGTTCAGCACTTCCGCATCGACACGGGTCACCCCGACAAAAAGGCAACAGAAAACCATTCCTAACAAATATATATTAGGTTTCATCATTTCTTATTTTTGACCCGGCTCGTTCCTGTGGTGGAAATGTACATGCTTTTCAAGCGTACGACGTGCCCGCTCTTGTTTACATGTTGCGAGCCACTGCGCCGCCGGGCCCTGCCGCGATGGCGCGCCTGTATGCGGCAGCAGGATCCGCCCATCACCTGAACAACGACGACAGGTCGGCGATTCCCCTGTTGCAACGTGCACTAAGCTATCCCGTCAATGCCCTTGGCCAGGGCAGCGCGCCAACGCTGTGATGACGCTGGCCGAGGCATATCTACGAACCGAACGCCATACAGAGGTGATTGCACTATTGGATGGCTATGCCGGCTACGATCCCGACCCGAGTGTCGACGGCCTCTTGGCAGAGGCATGGCGACAGCGAATCCTGCAAGCGCGTGAAAAAACGCCCGGACTCGCCCAAATGGGCGGCAAGGCGGTCGTCGCCATCTTCTATATGGCACCCAGCGGAATCAGCCGCAGCCCGTCACCATTATCGAGTCGTCAGGCAATCCTCGATTGGACGTTTTCCTGCTTAGGATGGCATCGCGAATACAGTGCAAGCCGTACCGGGAAGCGTTTCAGTTTCTTGTCCCCGTAGGCTGGCAGTTTGGTGGAAGGTAGGGCCCCCGATGTTTCGGCGAGCCCTCCGGCCGGCGGTGTGTCCGGCGTTCGTGGCCGTGCGCCGGCCTCAGGCCTTGAACTGGTCGAACGCTTCCATGGCGCGTACCGAATACACATAGGCGGCACCCGCATTCAAGGCAATGGCCGTTCCCAGGGCTTCGCTCAGTTCTTGCTCGGTGGCGCCGGCCTGGCGCGCCGCGGCCGCGTGCGACGAAATGCAGCCGTCGCAGCGGGTGGTCACCGCCACGGCCAGCGAAATCAGTTCGCGCGTCTTGGCGTCGAGCGCCTTGCCGCTGGCCTGGGCCTCATTGAGCTGGCGGTAGGCGGTGACGACGGCCGGATTCGCATCCGTCAGCCGCTTGGCGGACTGGCGCAGGTTGGTCAGGGTGTTCTTCCAATCGTTCAACATTCGGGTCTCCCGTTAAAAAATCGAAGGTAAACAGCACGCCGGCCCGCGCCGGCAATGGCCGCCGCCATAGCGCCGGCGGCCGAAGATCCATGGCGCCCGGCCCGCTACCGCCGCGCCTGCGCCAGGTCGCCCAGCAATTGCCGCCACCAGTCTCCCAGTGCTGCCTGGCTGTCGAATTCGAGCAGGCGCTGCTGGGCCTGCTCGATGGCGGCCGGGCGATAACGTGCGCGCAGCAGCACAGAGGACTTGTCCAGCAGGCGCCGCCGCTGCAACGGTAAATCGGCCTGCGGCTGGCTGGCATCGCACGATTGCTCGCGCGGGCCGCCCGGGCCGTGGACGACAACCCGCGCATGCGCGCGCGGCAACGCCGGGTCGGGCTGCACGCGTATGCGCGCGCGCCATGCCAGCACTTGCGGATCGCGCAGGCCCTCGCCCGCCAGTTCCGCATCGCTGGTGGTGCTGCGGCCGGCCAGCGCCAACGCCACCATGTGCGCCACGCTGAACTTGGCCTGCGAGGCGGTGACGGGCTCGGCGATATTGCATACGCTCATGTATTGCGGCTCGATGAACACCTCGACCTGGCCGTCCGGCCCTGGCGCCGCCTGCCCGCGCAGCGCCAGAGCCGCCTCGATCGGCGCCTGCGTGCCGTAGCACGAGGTGTGGTACTTGAAGACGATGCGGCGCAGTTCCCAGGGCACCGGCGGCCGCGCCAGCGCGGCGGGGTCGGCGTCCTGCGCGTAGACCTGCACATAGCCGCCGGGTTTTTCCAGGATGTCGTCCACCGATTCCAGGCCCTGGCGCACCAGGCCGGCCGCCATCAACCCGTTGGCGGCCGCGCGGCCGGCGTGCAGCGGCTTGGCGCCCGACCCGAACACGCTGCGCAGCCCGCCGGCCAGCGTGGCGGCCAGGCCGAAGGCCGCGCAAAGCCGGTCGCCATCCAGGCCCTCCAGGCGCGCCGCCGCGGCGGTTGCGCCGAACGTGCCCAGGGTGGCGGTGTTGTGCCACCCCAGGCCGTAATGGCTGTTGCCCATCACCGCCGCCAGCCGGCTTTGCACTTGCACGCCGGCGACGAAGGCTGCCATGGCCTGCCGCCCCGACAGATTGCGCGCCTCGGCCAGCGCCAGCACCGCCGCCCACAACGGCACCGACGGGTGCACCCGGGATGGCAGGTGCGCATCGTCGAAGTCCAGCACGTGCGAGGCCGTGCCGTTGACCAGCGCGGCCTGCGACATGGACACCCGCGGACCGTCCAGCAGCGAAGCCTGAGCCGCCCCGGGTTCGCGGGCGATCCAGGCGTCCACAGCTCGCACCACGGGGCTGTCCCAGGCCGCCAGCGCCACGCTGAACCAATCCAGCAGGCAATGGCGGGCGATCTCGGCGACGTCGGCGGGCACGTCGCCATCGGCGAACGACAGGGCCTGTTGCGCCAGCTGGCGCGTCAACCCCTGGTCTTCCGCCCCTGCGCCCCTGGCTTGCGTATCGCGCGTCATGGCTGGCCGCGTCATTCTTTAAGCAGGCCGATCTCGTGCATCCACTGCACGCCGATCTTCTCCTGCTTGGCCAGCAGGGCCGTATAGGCCTGCTGGTCCTGGTTCAGCGGCAGCAGGCTGGAACGTTCCATGTAGGCTTTCCAGCTGTCGGACTGCGCCGCCAACAGGATGGCGCGCGTCAGCTTGTCCTGCATGTCCTTCGGAATGTTGCGATTGCCGAAGATGCCGCGCAATTGCGCCCAGGTCGTGTCGACCGGGAAGCCCGCCTCGGCGTAAGTGGGCACGTCGGGATAACTGGAAATGCGCGTGGCGTTCATGACGGCCAGCACCCGCACGCGCCCCGACTTGGCCAGCGGGATCAACGGGCCCGGGTTCGTCTGGCCCACGTCGACGTGGCCGCCCAGCACCGCGGGCGCGATTTCGCCGTTGCCGGAGAAGGCGATCCAATTGAACGGAATGCCGGCCTCGCGCGCAAAAATGCTAAATGCAATGCTGTGGGCGCTACCCTGCGGCAGCGCGCCGCCCACGTTCAGCTTCTCGCCGGCCTGCGCTTTCTGCTTGGCCAGCGCCACCAGGTCCTGCAACGACTTGATCGGGCTGTCCTTGCGCACATACAGCACGAACGGATCGGTCTGCAGGCCGGCCAGCCAGGCGAAGTCGTCGCGCTTGAGCTTGCCTTTGGCCGCGGTGTGGAACACCATCAGGTGGGAACTGGTGTTCAGCCCCAGCGTATATCCGTCGGTGGGGCCATCGCGCAGCGACGTCATCTGCACCGCGCCGCTGCCGCCGGGGCGGTTCACCACCAGCACGGGCTGCTTGATGATGGGTTGCAGGGCCTTGCCCAGCTCGCGCACCGCCAGGTCGGTCGCCGAGCCGGCCGCGGTATGCGCCACCAGGGTCAGGGGCTTGTCCAGCGGCACGGTCTGGGCCTGCACGGCGGCGCCCAGGGCCAGCGCCGCGAAGGCGGCGAACATGCGGGCACGGATGCCGCCCGCGCGGCGCTTGCTGCTTGTCGATCTGCTTGTCATGAGGGTTTTCTCCTTGGGGAAATCAGTGGGCGACGCTGGCGCCGCCCGCTTGCCGGGACCGCCGGCGCATGCGTGCGACCAGGGCCACGATCAGCGGCAGGCACAGCATGACCAGGGCGGCGATCAACAGCGTGATCGCGATCCCGCTGGATACGAAGATCGCGGGGCTGCCGTCCGAAATGCTGAGCGCGCGCCGGAACGATTGCTCCATCGTGCCGCCCAGCACCACCGCCAGCACGATCGGCGCCAGCGGAATGTCGAGCTTGCGGAACGCATAGCCCAGCACGCCGAAGCCGAGCGCCAGCCAGACGTCGAACGTACTGTTGTTGATGGTGTAGACGCCGATCAGGCAGATCGCCAGCACCATCGGCAGCAGGATGGTCTTGGGGATGTACAGGATGCGCACGAACAGCCCGACCAGGGGCAGGTTCAAGATCAGCAGCATCAGGTTGCCGACATACATGCTGTCGACCAGCCCCCACACCAGGTCGGGACGCGTATCGAACAGCAGCGGGCCCGGCTGTATGCCGTACATGATGAACGCGCCCAGCAGCACCGCGGTCGTGGCCGAGCCCGGGATGCCCAGGGCCAGCAGCGGCACCATCACCCCGCACGTGGAAGCATTGTTGGCCGACTCGGGGCCGGCCACGCCCTCGATCATGCCGGTGCCGAACTTCTCCGGGTGCTTGGACAGCCGCTTTTCGAGCACATAGGACAGGATGGTCGAGATGGTCGCGCCCGCGCCGGGCAGCACGCCCTTGAAAAAACCGATCATGCTGCCGCGCAGGATGGGGCCGACCGACCGCCGCCATTCCTCGCGGGTCAGCCACAGGCGTCCCTGGATGCGCAATACCGCCGTATCGCCGCGCAGGTATTGTTCGATGCCGCTGAGCACCTCGCCGATGGCGAACAGGCCCACCACCACGACCAGGAAATCGATGCCCTCTTCCAGTTGCGGCACATCGAGCGTGAAACGCGCCAGGCCGCTTTGCAGGTCCACGCCGACCGTGGCCACCGCCAGTCCCAGCATGGTGGCGAACATGCCCTTGGCGACCGAGCTGCCGGTCAGCGACGACACCGCCGCCATGGCGAACAGCATCAGGCAGAAGTACTCGGCAGGGCCGAAATCGATGGCCACTTCGGCCAGCGGCACGGCCAGCAGCGACAGGGCCACGATGCCGATGGTGCCGGCGATGAACGAGCCGATGGCGGCCACGGCCAGTGCGGCGCCGGCCCGGCCATTGCGGGCCATCTGGTAGCCGTCCAGCGCCGTCATGACCGACCCCGCCTCGCCCGGCGTGTTAATCAGGATCGAGGTGGTCGACCCGCCGTACATGGCGCCGTAGTACATGCCGGCCATCATGATCAGCGCCGAGGTCGGGTCCATGGTGAAGGTGATCGGCAGCAGCAAGCCGATGCCGGCGGCCGGCCCCAGCCCGGGCAGCACGCCCACGATGGTGCCCAGCAGGCAACCCAGGAAGGTGAACCACAAGTTGGCGGGCGTCAGCGAAACAGAGAACCCTTGCAGGATGGCGTCGAAAGTGCTCATGTCGTCAGTCCTCGCGCATCAGAAGGGCAACAGGCCGGCAGGCAGCGGCACCATCAACAATTTCGCCAGCAACCCGTACAGCGCCAGCGGCAGGCCGACGGCGACCAGCGCGTGCACCCGCCATGCGCGCCGGTTCAACAGCGTGCAGCACACCATCAGGAACACCGCCGAAGCCAGCACGAAGCCCAGGGGCTCGACCACCAGGATGTACAGCGCGAACAGCGCCACCACGGCGCCCAGCGTCAAGATGCCGCGCCCGCCCAGCGGCGGCTGAGACTGCGCCGGCGCGGACGGCGCGGCACGGCGCCGGGCGCGCCAGATCTCGCCCAGCAACAGCAACGCCGACAGCCCCATGCCCACGGCGATCAGCGTCGGAAATGCCCGCGGGCCCAGCGGGTCGCCGATGTTCAGCACCGGGATGGCCGCAGCCAACGCGGCATAGGCGGCTGTGCAGGCAGCCATGGCAACAACGATCAGGATATCGGTCATGCAATGCCTCTGGATGATCCTTGCCCCGGCAGCGGAGAAGGAATATGGTTATGTCCCATATGTTCCAATATATGGAACATGAATACTTATTTTGGAATATGGTGAACGAAACGCCGAAAGCATGTCAAGAAAGAATTCGCTAAAAGCTCATGAGAAAGCAATACTTGACAGGCTCCGAAGTCAAATTTATCTTGTTCTATATTTAGAATTTTCGTTCTTATATTTGGAACAAAGAAAGGCCGACATCATGTCCGACTCAAAGCTCAAGACATTCATCCAGGCCGCGACGCGGCAATTCGACGCGCCGCTGGACCCGCGCGCGGCCACTGCCCGCCTGCGTCCGCTGCTGGCCGACCTGGTCGCCGCCGACGACTGGCTCGACGCGGCGTTCTGTCAGCCCCACCCGCAGTACTACCAGCAATATCTGCTGCATTGCGATCCGCTGGAAAGATTCTCGGTGGTGAGCTTCGTGTGGGGCCCCGGCCAGAAGACGCCGATCCACGACCACACTGTGTGGGGCCTGATCGGCATGCTGAGGGGGTCGGAGATATCCACCGCCTACCAGGCCGGAAAGGCCGGCCTGCAGCGTGGGGAAGACACCGTCCTGACGCCGGGCACCGTAGAGGCCCTGCTGCCCGACGAGAACGATATCCACCTGGTACGCAACGCCCACGAGGACCAGGTGTCGATCAGCATCCACGTCTACGGGGCCAACATCGGCCGGGTGCGCCGGCATGTGTACGACCCGCAAAGCGGCGCGCCCAAAGAATTCGTGTCCGGCTTCTCGTCGGCGGTCATGCCGAATGTCTGGGGCTGAGCGCCGCGATCACCATCCATCCAAAGGAGTCAGTATGGGAGCGTATGTAGTAGATAGCGTGTTGTTCCGTGACCAGTTCGGCACCGAACAAATGCGCGAGATATTCAGCGACGAAGTCACCGTGCAGCGCTGGCTGGACGTCGAGGCGGCGCTGGCCAAGGTGCAGGCCCGGCTGGGCATCATTCCCGCCGAGGCGGCCGAAGAAATTCAGCGCCAGGCGCGGGTCGAGCTGATCGACCTGGCCGCGCTCAAGCGCGAGATGGACCGCACCGCGCACCCCATCGTGCCGTTGTTGCGCGCCATGAAGCCGCTATGCCAGGGCAACGCCGGCGAATACATCCATTGGGGCGCGACCACGCAGGACATCGTCGACACCGGCACCATCCTGCAGATCCGCGATGCGCTGGCGCATATCGAGACCGAGTCCGAGCTGCTGTACCGCCAGCTGTGTCAGCTGGCCGAACGCTATCGCGACCAGACCATGGTGGGACGCAGCCACGGCCAGCAGGCCTTGCCCATCACCTTCGGCTTCAAGGCGGCGGTATGGGCGGAAGAGATCCGCCGCAGCCTGGCCCGGCTGCGCCAGATGAAACCCCGCGTGCTGGTGGGGCAGTTTTCCGGCGCGGTCGGCACGCTGGCCGCGCTGGGCGAGGCCGGCATCACGGTACAGGAAGCGCTGTTCGCCGAGCTGGGGCTGGAAACCCCCACCATCACGTGGCATGTGTCGCGCGACAACATGGCCGAGCTGATTTGCGTGCTGTCGATCCTGGCTGCCAGCGTGGGCAAGATCGCCCACGAGGTCTATGCGCTGCAGAAGACCGAAGTCGCCGAGCTCGAAGAGCCCTTCGCACTGGGCAAGGTGGGCAGCAGCACCATGCCGCACAAGCGCAACCCACCGGCCTGCGAAACCGTCATCGCCCTGGCGCGCGTCGTGCGCAGCACCGTGCCGCTGGCGGTCGAGGCGGTGATGGCCGAGCATGAGCGCGACAAAGTCGTGCTGCAGACCGAGCGCGAATATGTTTCGCGCACCTTCAGCATGGTGCATGCTGCGCTCAAGAAGATCAATTTCGTGGTCGGCGGCCTGAGCGTGCGCACCGCCAACATGGAAAAGAACCTGTATGTGCAGAACGGCCTGCTGCTTTCCGAGGCCGTCATGATGCACCTGAGCGATGCGCTCGGTCGCCAGGAGGCGCACGAGATCGTCTACCAGATCTGCATGGACGTCTTCGAGCAAGGCGGTTCCCTGAAAGAAGCCCTGCTTGCCCAGCCGGAAGTGGCCGACAAGCTCGGCGCCGAGCAAATCGACCGCATGCTGGACCCGCATGCCTACACCGGCCTGGCCGGCAAGTTCGTCGACCGGGTCGTGCACGAGGCGCAGCGATCGCCCGCCTGATTGCCTTGATCCAGGGCCGCGAGGTTCCGGCGCCCGCGGGGTAAACTGCGGGCGCAACCCGGCGCGGGGCCGCATCGATAGCAATCTTCGGCGCGGCACCGCGCCGGGCACAGGGATCACCTCATGTCGATGGACAAGACTTTTCTGAAAGGCCTCACGCTGCTCGAGGCCCTGGCCCGCTCGGGCAAAGCCTGCGGCGTCACCGAACTGGCCGAGCAACTCGACCTGGCCAAGAGCAATGTGCACCGCATCCTGCAGGGCCTGGTGCACCAGGGCTTCGCCCGCAAGGTCGGCGATACCGGCCAGTACGAACTGACGATGAAGCTGTGGGAACTGGGCTCGTACGTGTTCGCCAAGCTGGACCTGCGCGAGCTGGCGCGCCCGCATATGGACACGCTGGCGCGCCAGACGTCGGAAACGGTGCACCTGTCGATCCTGGACGGCGCCGAAGTGCTGTATATCGCCAAGATCGACAGCCCGCAGCCGGTGCGCGCCTATACCACCGTGGGCGGCCGTGCGCCCGCGCAGTGCGTGGCCACGGGCAAGGCGCAACTGGCCTGGGCCGATGCCGCCACGCAAGACCTGATCAGGCAGCGGCTGCATCCGTACACCATCCACAGCATTACCACCGTCCAGGCCCTGGCCGCCGAACTGGAGCGCATCCGCGCCACCGGCTATGCGATCAACCGCGGCGAATGGCGCGAGCAGGTCTGCGGCGTGGCCTGCCCGCTGCGCGACGCCTCGGGCAGGGTCATTGCCGCGCTGGGCATTTCCGGCCCCGCCGAACGGCTCAAGCCGCGCCTGCTGAAAGACATGGGGGCCGCCCTGATCCACATCGCGGCTGAACTGTCGGCCACGCTGGGATACCGCGGCCACTAAGGGTCAGCCCGCCGCGGCGCGCACGAACAGCACCTCGTTTTCCAGGCGGATGTGATCGGCCAGGTCTTGCCGGAACGCATCCAGTTGCTGGTACAGCGTACGCCAGGTGTTGCAGGCCTCGGCGGGCAGCGTCAAGCCGCCGGTCAGCGCCGCCAGGCGGTCCAGGGCTTCGCCGTGCTGTTCGTGTTCTTTGCGCATCACGGCAATCGGGCCGACCGCCATGGCGCCGCGACCGTGCACGATCAGGGGGAAAAGCACCTGCTCTTCTTTTTGCATGTGGCTTTCCAGTTCCTGCAGCATGTCGTGCAGGTGCACGGCCAGGCCGCTCGGGCAATCGGGGTACCCGGCATGCACCTGTTCCACCTTGATGGCCAGGCGGATCACTTCGGGCAATTGCAACCGATGCGGCTGGTGATAGCGCTTGAGGATGTGAGAGATCAGGTGCGCCAGGGGCGCCGTGCCCCAATCGACGGTAGACGTGGATTCAGAAGATTCGACAGCGTTCATGAGGATTCCATCAAGGCAAAAGGCCTACCCCGGTAGATGCGAATCTCGTGCCAGGAAAAAATCTATTCAAATCAGCCTGTTGCACAACAAACGGTATAAAAGACCCTTTTCGGAAAAGGTTGTTTTCACCTTAGGTGGGTAGAATCGACCTTATGGATACCTTGTTGATGGCCGACCTGACAGCCGACCTGCCCCAGGCCGTGCGGCTGCAGCGCCTGGTGACCAGCCTGCGCGCCCACTTCCGCTGCGGCGCGGTAGCCCTGCTGCAGCTCGAGGCCGAGCACCTGCGCCCCATTGCCGTCGACGGGCTGGTGCAGGACGCCCTGGGCCGGCGCTACGCCGTCAGCCAGCATCCGCGCCTGGCGGCCATCCTGGGGCGGCGGGGCGTCACCTGCTTTCATCACGACAGTGTTCTGCCCGACCCCTACGACGGCCTGATCGACGAACATGCCGGCGAGCCCCTGCCGGTGCACGACTGCATGGGGGCCAGCCTGCACGTCGAAGGCCAGCCCTGGGGCGTGCTGACGCTGGACGCCCTGCGGATCGGCACCTTCGACGCCGAGGCGCAGGCCGACCTGCGGCGCTTTACCGTGCTGGTGGAAGCCGCCGTGCGCGTCACCCGGCTGGAAGCCGAGAACCGCGCGCTGCGCACCGGACGCGACCACGCCCCGGGCAATGCTGCCCCTGGAGCCGCGGGCGACGAAGTCCTGGGGCAAAGCCCCGCCATCACCCACCTGCTGCACGAACTGCAGGTGGTGGCCAATTCCGAATTGCCGGTACTGTTGCTGGGTGAAACCGGCGTAGGCAAGGAACTGTTCGCCCACCGCCTGCACCAGCTGTCGCGGCGGCGCGCCAAGCCGCTGGTGCACGTCAATTGTGCCGCCCTGCCGGAATCGCTGGCCGAAAGCGAGTTGTTCGGCCATGCCAAGGGCGCCTTCTCCGGCGCCATCAGCGAACGGCCCGGGCGCTTCGAGGCCGCCAACCGTGGCACGCTGTTCCTGGACGAGGTCGGCGAACTGCCGCTGGCGGTGCAGGCCAAGCTGCTGCGCACCTTGCAGAACGGTGAAATCCAGCGGCTGGGCGACGATCGCCCGCGCCACGTGGACGTACGCGTCATTGCCGCCACCAACCGCAACCTGCGCGACCTGGTGCGCGACGGCGCCTTCCGCGCCGACCTGTATCACCGCCTGTCGGTCTATCCGATACCCATCCCGCCGCTGAGCGAACGCGGCGACGACGTGCTGCTGCTGGCCGGCCGCTTCCTGGAAATCAACCGCGCCCGCCTGGGGCTGCGCAGCCTGCGGCTGTCCGGCGATGCCCAGGACGCCTTGCGCCGCTATCGCTGGCCGGGCAATGTGCGCGAACTCGAGCACGTGCTGAGCCGGGCCGCTATCAAGGCCGTCAGCCGCGGAGTGCGCACCAACGAGATCGTCACCCTGGAAGCCGGCCTGCTGGACCTGGATGGCCTGCCGGCCGCGCCTGGGCCGGCGCCCCAGGCCGCCACGGCCGAGCCGGTGGCCGCCACCTTGCGCCAGGCCGTGGCCGATAGCCAGCGCTCGGCCATCCGCGCGGCGCTGGCGCTGCACGACGGCAACTGGGCGCGCGCGGCGCGCACCCTGGACGTGGATGCCAGCAACCTGCACAAGCTGGCCCGCCGGCTGGGCATGAAGGCTGCCGACTAGCTGCCCCGCCAGCGACTGGCAGCCGGCGCTAGGCCAGGTCGATGCCGTCGGGCGAAGCGGGGTCGGGCCCCTGGGGCGTACCCGGCACCCTGTCGGGATCGTAGGGCGGCCGGTCGGGATCGGGGGTGGGTTCGTCGGGCCGGGGTTCGCCCGGCCATGCCGGATCGCCGGGATTGTCCGGCGGGCCGGCGGGCTCGCGATGATTCAAGGCTGACATGGAAAGCTCCGCTGACGATGTGCGCAGCGCGCCAGCAAGCGCCGTGCCGGCGGTCTCAGCCCCGCCGCGCCCCGGCACGGCGGGCCTGCGCCAGGGTGCGATAGTGCTCGGCGATGGCATTCAACTCTTCTTCGTCCATATCCTCGATATCCACCAGCTTGTCGCTGGCGCCCTTCATCGCCATCAGCAGCTCGTCGAGCTTGACGTGCAGGGCGCGGCTGTCCTTGTTCTGGTTCTGCTGGATCAGGAACACCATCAGGAACGTGATGATGGTGGTGCCGGTATTGACCACCAGTTGCCATACCTCGGAAAAACCCGACCACGGCCCCGCCGCCGCCCAGACCAGGATGACCAGCACGGCGCAGCCGAATGCCGGCGGCGAGCCGGTAGCCCGCGCCACGGCGCTGGCGAAGCGGTCGAACAGGTAAGTCATGCGCGAGCGATGCGGGCCGGCGCCGGGCTCGCGGCCGCCTGGCTGTCCATGGCGCCCCTGTCCGGGGCGGGACGCGGCGCCGCCTCGGCCTGCCCTGCCCCCGGGCTCATCATGGGTACGGGCATGCCGGCCCGTTCTGTTCTGGTGATTCATGGCGTGCTCCTGGTGTGGCGATAACGGCTGCTACAGGCCTAGCGCGGACAGCGCAAGAAAAGTGGCGAACAGGGCGAAGTGCGTCATGCCCTCGATGGCGTTGGTCTGGCCGTCGTTCAGGTTGATGGCGGTGACGATCAGCGTCACCAGCACCATCATGGTCTGTACCGGCGTCATGGCCATCTCGAACGGCTGCCCGGTGTACAGCGCCAGCGCCTCCATCAGCGGCACGGTCAGGATGACCGTGGATAGCGACGCGCCCAACGCGATGTTCACCACCGACTGCATCCGGTTGGCCAGCGCCGCCCGCAACGCGGTCTGGATTTCCGGGCTGGCCGAGATCAGCGCCACCACGATGGCCGGCAGCGCGGGCGGCACCGCGACATGCTGGAGCGACACATTGAGCGTCCGGGCCATGACTTCGGACAGCGCGCCGATGATGACGACCCCGGCCACCAGCAGCGCCACCGACCACCCTGCCGCCGGCGCGGGCGCCGACGGCTCGGCCCGGCGCCGTTTCTCGGGATAGCTGTAGCTGAAGAAATAGCTGTGCGGCCCGGTCTGCATGCGCAGGAAGACCGCGTACAGCATGATCATCACCACCACGGTGAAACCCGAATAGAAATGCCAGCGGTCCGGCGGGATGAACTCGGGCACGATCATGGAAATCGCCATGGCCGTCAGGATCATGACGGTATACGTGCGTGCGGAGTCGTCGTTGTAGGCCTGCTCGCCGTGCTTGAGCCCACCCATCAAGGCGGCCAGCCCCAGGATGCCGTTGATGTCCAGCATGACGGCGGCGTAGATCGTGTCGCGCACCAGGGTCGGAGACGGTTCGTGCGACATCACCATGCCCAGCACTACGACCTCGACCAGCACGGCCGACAGGGTCAGCACCATGGTGCCGTAGGGGTCTCCCAGACGGTAGGCCAATTGCTCGGCGTGGAATGCCACCCGCTGCGACGCGCAGATGATGGCGGCCACCAGCAGGACGGTGGCCACCACCGCCACGGCCACGCCACCGTGGGTCAGCCGGTTGCCTGCGGCATAGGCCGCGACGGCGGCGGCCACGGCCGCCAGCAACAGCTTTTCCTGCCTGGGCAATGCATGCATGCGCTTTCCCCGAAATCGTGCGGGTGGCTATCCGGTCGCGATCAGCATCACTGCCGCGACGGCCAGGCCCAGTCCCAGGACTTGCAGGGGGGACAGGCGCTCGCGCAGCACATAGATGCCGAGCAAGGCCGGCACCACAGGATACAGCGAAGAGATCGCCACTGCGGGCAGCACGACCAGGAAGCCGCCACGATCAGTCGTTGCCCGCCAGGATGGCATCCTCTTCGCAGGTCAGCCCCAGCCCGTGGTACTTGCGGCCCAGGTCCATCGTGGCCTGGAAGAAGCCCGCCTTGCTGCCGCAGTCGTAGCGCACCCCCTCGTACTGATAGCCATAGACAGCACGCTGCGCCAGCAGGCCGGCAATCGCGTCGGTCAGCTGGATCTCGCCGCCCACGCCCGCCTGCGCATGGCGCAGGAAATCGAAGATCTGCGGCTCCAGGATGTAGCGGCCCACCACGGCCAGCGTGGTGGGCGCCTCGGCCGGCGACGGCTTTTCCACGATCCCGCGCAGTTGCGCGGTGCGCGCATCGACGCGCCGGCCCGACACGATGCCGTACTTGTCGGTCTGGTCGCGCGGCACGTCCTGGATGGCCAGCACGCTGCCGCCGTGACGGCGCGCCGCCTCGATCAATTGAGCGGTGGCCGGCACGTCCGCGTCGACCAGGTCGTCGGCCAGCAGCACGGCAAACGGCTCGTCGCCCACGATGGGGGCGGCGCACAGGACGGCATGGCCCAGGCCCAGCGGAGTGGCCTGGCGCGTGTAGAGGCAATTGACGTGTTCGGGAATGACGTGGCGCACCGCATCCAGCAATGCCGTCTTGTGCTGCACCTGCAACCCCGCTTCCAGTTCCGGCACGCTGTCGAAGTGGTCCTCGATGGCCCGCTTGTTGCGGCCGGTGATGAAGATCAGCTCGGTGATGCCGGCCTTGACGGCCTCTTCGACGGCGTACTGGATCAGCGGTTTGTCGACGATGGGCAGCATTTCTTTTGGCATGGCCTTGGTGGCCGGCAGAAAACGCGTACCCATGCCGGCGACGGGAAAGACGGCTTTGCGAATCGGCTTCATGACATCCTCGACGGTAGAGAGAGCCACTCCGGCAGCAAGCCGCATGCCCGCTCGCGGCCGCGTTATGCCTAAAACGACAAGGCTGGTATGTCGCGGGCGCAGGCGCTTGTTGCAGTGCTCCTGGCTAGTATCGGGATCGCCCCGCGACGCTGGCGCGCCATGCCCCGCGGAGCCGTGCAAGAAACGGGCCGCCGCGCCCATGCCCACAACGAAGGAGACAAGACAATGTTGCGATTCATCGCCAGTTGCATGGCCGCCTTGTTGCTGTCCGGACCGGTAGCCGCCCAGGAATTCCCGTCCAAGCCGATCACCATCATCGTGGGCGTGGCGCCGGGGGGAACGCTGGATACGCTGGCGCGCCTGATCGGCAATTCGTTGTCCAGGACGCTGAAGCAGCCGGTCGTGGTCGAGAACACCACCGGCGCTGGCGGGCTGATCGGCATGCAGCGGCTGTTGAAATCCGAGCCCGACGGCTACACGCTGATGTTCAGCAACCTGTCGATGGCCATCATCCCCCTGCTGCATCCCGACGCCGGCGTAGACCCGGTGCGCGACCTGGCCACGGTCGGCACCGTGGCCACCGTGCCCATGGTGCTGTCGGTCAGCAACAAGAGCGGCATCAAGAGCCTGCCTGAACTGCTGGCGCGCATGAAGTCCGGGCCCCGGCTGAATTTCGGCTCGGGCGGGCCGGGCACCACCGCCCACCTGGCCGAGGGCATGTTCCTGCACTTGTCGAACACCCAGGGCGAACTGATCCAGTACCGCGGCTCGGGGCCCGCGCTGGCGGACCTCATGGCCGGCCTGATCGACGGCGTGATCGACCAGACGGTCACCATGATGCCCCTGCACAAGGATGGCCGTATCCGCTCGCTGGCAGTGTCGGCGCCAGCGCGGCTGCCGCAGATGCCCGACGTGCCCACATTCGCCGAAGGCGGCCTGCCGCAATTCGACCTGGCGATCTGGAATGGCGTGGTGGCCCCCAAGGGTACGCCCCGCCCGGTCATCGACACACTGGCGCAAGCCTTGTCCACGGTTGTCGACAGCGACGAATTCAAGGGTCGCCTGGAACAGCTGGCGGCCCAGGCACCCAGCCCGGCCGAGCGCGGCCCGGACCCTTTCGCCAGGCTGCTGGCCCAGGACAGCCGGCGAGTGGCCGAGCTGGCCCAGCAGATCGGCTTGAAGCCGCGCTAGGCATTGCCTGGCGCCAACCCGACCTCAACCCACAGGAACTGTCATGTCTGAAGCAACCTACGGATTCATCGGCCTGGGCAACATGGGAGCGCCCATGGCCGGCCGCCTGCTCGATGCCGGCTATGCGCTGGCCGTGTACGACACCAATCGCGACGCGGTCGAACGCCTGCGCGCGCAGGGCGCGCGGGCCTGCGCCAGCATCCGCGAGGTGGCCGACTCGGCCGCCACGATCTTCCTGAGCCTGCCCACCCCTGAAATCGTGCAGCAAGTCGCCGCCGGGGCCGACGGCGTGATCGGCGGCGAAAAGGTGACGCGCGTGGTGGACCTGTCCACCATCGGGCCGCGCACGGCCGTGCAGGTGGCCCAGGCGCTGGCCGCCCGCGACATCCTGTATGTCGATGCGCCGGTCAGCGGCGGCGTGGGCGGCGCGGTGCGCGGCACGTTGGCCGTGATGGCCGCCTGCCCGCGCGACGACTACCAAGCGCTGGAGCCGACCTTGAAGCATTTCGGCCCGGTGTTCTACCTGGGCGAGCGGGCCGGCATGGGGCAGACCATGAAGCTAGCCAACAACCTGTTGTCGGCCGCCGCGGTAGCGGTCACGTCCGAGGCCATGGCCATGGGCGTGAAAGCGGGGCTGGATCCGGCCGTGATGCTGGACGTCATCAATGCCGGCTCCGGCCGCAATTCGGCCACGCAGGACAAATTCCCCAAGGCGGTGTTGCCCGGCACGTTCGACATCGGCTTCGCCGCCCGGCTGGCCTACAAGGATGTGCGGCTGTGCGTGGACGAGGCCGAGGCCATCGGCGTGCCGATGATGGTGGGCTCGGCCGTGCGCGAGATGCTGGTGCTGACCACGGCGCTGTATGGCCAGGATGCGGATTTCACGCACGTGGCCAAGGTGGTGGAATCCTGGGGCGGCGTGCCGATCCGGCGGCGCGAAGGCACCTAGCGCCGGGCCGCCCTCGCTCGGCCAGGGCGTGGCGAGGGCTCATGAAAACACGGATGGGTCTGGCGTCCAGCGCCCCTGGTCGACCAGGTCCTGGATCTGCCGGCGCAGCAGCGTGCCCAGCGCCCGCACGGCCCGCGTGGACGGGCGCTGGGTCGAGGTGGCGATCACCAGCGAACGGGTGATGGTGGGCTGCACGATCTGCCAGATGCGCATGCGCCGCTGCGCGATCTGCGAAGCCACGCAGGCGTACGACAGCACCGCGTAGCCCAGCCCGCTTTCCACCAGGCGCAGCATCGAATGCATGGCGTCGATTTCCATTTCGACATTGGGCGCCAGGCCGATGCTGCCCAGCGATTCGTCGACCAGTACCCGGATGCCGTGCGGCCGGCTGGGCAGGATCATGGGAATGCGGCTGAGCCGCGCCGCCGGCACGGGGCCGCGCCCCACCCCGGCGGGGTCGTCGGCCGGGCCCAGCAGGAACAATTCGTCGGTCAACAGGGCTTCGGTGGGCAGGGTCGGGATGCTCAGGCGCGGCGCATCGTACAACACCGAAATATCGGTGCGGCCCGCGGCCAGCCATTCCAGCACGTGGCCGCTGTAGCCTTCCATGAACTTCAGCGCAATGCCCGGATAGGCGCCGCGAAAGGCTTCGATCAGCGACACCGACAGCACCGTGGAAATCGAGGCCGGCATGCCCACCACGACAGGCCCGGCCGGCGCGTCGCCCACCGCCCTGACGGCGGCGGCCGCGCTGCGCGCCGTATCGACCAGGCCGCGCGCGTACTGCTCCAGCAGCGCGCCGGCCTCGGTCAGCGTCACCCCGCGGCCGGTGCGGTGAAACAGCGCCACGCCCAGTTCGTCTTCCAGCGCCTTGATCTGGCGGCTGAGAATCGGCTGGCTGATCGACAGCCGCATGGCCGCCCGCGAATACGCCCCGGACTCGGCAATGCCGATGAACAGTTCCAGTTGCCGCAATTCCATGGGTGCGCCCCCGGTCGTCGGAAAGCAGCCATCTTAGAGTAAGGCCCGCCAGGATGTCGCCTCGCGGCGGCGCGCGGCGCGCAATGCATTACGATCACGGCTGCCGTTTCAAACGCCGCGCCCGGCGCGGCACACCGCCCCCTGCCCATGAATGCGTTCGACGTACTGATGGCCGGCTATTACCTGGCCATCGACCCCCTGTTGATACGCCTGCGCAAGCACGCGCGCCTGCGCGCCTGGCCCGCCGACCCGGCGATGCCGCCCAGGATACTGGCGATGCATGCCGCCCAGGCGCAAGGCCCCGGCGCCGCGCAGGCCCTGCGGCGCTTCGCGCGCGTGGCGCGCCGCTACGACATGCGCAGCCCCGGCGAAACCGCGCAGGCGGCCGGCCGCCGCGCGACCCCGATGATGCTGGACCTGGCCGGCTGCGTCGACCGCGCCGGCTTCGAGGCGCTGTTGCGCCGGCATTCGAAGCGCACCCTGCCCAAGATACGCCAGGCACTGCGCCAGGGCTACCAGGTAGAGCGATTCGCCCTGCCTATGCACGTGCACGACGTGCATGCGGTGAAAACCTCGATGGCGGTACGCAGCGGCGGCCCGGTGCTGGCGCGCTGGCTGCTCAGGCCGCAGCACATCGCCACGCCCGCGAGCGCGCCGGTGGCCTGGCAGGCGCCCGCTTGCGCCACCCACTGGACCGCCTGGTGGGGCGTGTTCCTGCCCGTAGCGGGCCACCGCGACGGCGCGCTACAGACCGACCGCCGCCTGGTGGCCTACATGAAGCTCACGCGCTGTGGCGACGTGGTGCACTACCTGGACCTGATGGGCCACCGGGACCACCTGGGCCACGGCGTCATGCCGCTGATGCATGCCGCCATCGTGAACTGGCTGCTGGATGGGTGCGAGCCCGCCGCAGCCGGCGTGCAGGCCGTCTGGTACGGCGCGCTGGAACATGGCGGCCAGGGTTTGCTGACCTGGAAAAAGCGCGCCGGCTTCGCCCCGATGCGCGTCGTCCTGCAAGCCTGATACAGCGACATTGGCCCGGAAGTTCCTGACTCAACGCAGCGATTTCACCATCGGATGCGCTCGGAAATGGGCCAGCAGGTTCCGCTGCTGGCGGGCCGTCAGGGCGGATGCCTCGATCAGGCTTGGCCATTGGGCATGCGCGGCCTTCACGCAATCGCTCACGACCTTGGCCGCGGGTTTCTCGGGGATGCGCAGGCTGGCGCAGAACGCCCGCAGCATGGCGGGCGACAGCGCCGGCTTGGCGCCTTCGGCCCGGGCCCCGCGGCGAGGTTCCAGCGCCGGTGGCACGATGCGCAGGGCATGGCCCTGGCAGGCGTGATAGGCGGCGTATGCCACGATGTCGTAGGCCGGCGCCAGCCGGGGCGTCTTGCCGTCGGGGTACACCAGGCCCAGGTTCTTCAGGTGCATGTCGGGGTTGCCCAGCATTTCGTTGACGGCCATGCGCCGCAACAGTTCGTGCACGGCGGGCTCGCCCAGCGACTCGAAGGCCAGCAACACCGCGGCCACATCCAGGTAGGTGGCGGCGCGGTATTTTTCTTCGGGCATGGCGCCCAGTATCTGTGCGAAGTCTTCGCAATGGATGCGCCGGCCGTGCTCGCGGTCGTAGCGCACCACCGCCAGGAACTGGGTGCGCGCATCGGCCTCGCCCAGGTCGTAGCCGTGTTCGGCCGAGAGTTTTTCCAGCGGTTCCAGGTACGCCTGGCAAATGTCGACGCCGGCCTCGCGCGCCAGTTGCAGCGACAGCGCTTCCAGCTCGGGCAACAGCGGCTGGCCCACGACCGGCAGCTTGGCGATGATGTGGGTATCGTGGTCGCGCGTGCGCCCCACGTATCGTTCGCCTTGCTTGATGACGCCCAGCTTCGGCTGCACGCCCGACAACGACACGCCCTGCTCCATGGGATCGGCCGTCACGGTCATTTCCAGGGCGTCCTGGTCTTGCGTGACATAGTGCGCCAGTTCGTCGCGCGACAGCTCCACCGGCCGCGCGTAGACGTTGCCGGGCAGGTCTGCCCCGCAGGCCGCCAGCATCTCGAAATGGTCTTTGGGATCGCAGCCGCGAATGCGCGCCACATGGTCGCGAAACACGCCCTCGGGCAGCAGGTTCTGGAAGAATGCCGGCAGCAGCCAGCCGTTCTGCGGCGAATGGCGGCCATTGAGCGGCTCGCTGCGCACGTCGGCCCAGAACGCGGCCTGGTCTTCGGGCGAATCGGCCAGGTAGGCGGCCGACACCACCGGCGCGTCGGCCTGGCGGGCGAACGCGTCGTCGGCCACGAACCGGGTGACCACTTCCGCCCCCGGCATGCGGTATTGGAACAGCACGCCGACGCGCCGGGCGCCGATGAACACCGCCAGGGCCTGGACGTTCATTCAGCGCCCCCGCCAGCCTGGCGCCGCGCCACGTCGATACGGGTGGGCACCCTGGGCTTGGCCGGCTCTTGCGCCTGGATAGCCGCCGCGGCGCCCTTGGGCACCAGCACCATTTCCAGGCCCAGGCGGTCGGCCAGGGCCAGCAAGGTGCTGACCTTGAAGTCCTGTTCGCCGCTGAAGACGTTGGTCAGGGTGCGCTGGGCGATGCCGGCAGCGTCGCGCAACTGGGCCTGGGTCTGGCCCTGCTGGCGCAAGCGGGCCCGCAGGGCTTCGGCAATGGCGGACAAGGTTTTCATAGCAATATAGTAGTAATAATCTTCAGATACCTACTATATTGCTATTCAAGCGAAAACATGTCAAGGCATCAAAGTAGTATTTTTATATAAATTACTACTTTAATGCCTTATTGAAATGCCGTTTCCATGAAGGTGCGCAGTTTGCGCGAGTGCAGCCGCTCCGGCGGCATTTCACGCAGCCGTTCCAGTGCCCGGATGCCGATTTCCAGGTGCTGGTTGACCTGGTCCCGGTAGAACGCGCTGGCCATGCCGGGCAGCTTCAGTTCGCCGTGCAGCGGCTTGTCGGACACGCACAGCAAGGTGCCATAGGGTACCCGGAAGCGGAACCCGTTGGCCGCGATGGTGGCCGATTCCATGTCCAGCGCAATGGCGCGCGATTGGGTGAAGCGCTGCACCAGTTCGTTGTGGTCGCGCAGTTCCCAGTTGCGGTTGTCGATGCTGGCCACCGTGCCGGTGCGCATGATGCGCTTCAGTTCCCACCCCGACAGGCCGGCCACCTCTTCCACGGCCTGCTCCAGCGCCACCTGCACTTCGGCCAGTGGCGGCACCGGCACCCAGGTGGGCAAGTCGTCGTCCAGCACGTGGTCTTCCCGCACATAGCCGTGCGCCAGCACGTAATCGCCCAGGCGCTGCGAATCGCGCAGCCCCGCGCAATGGCCCAGCATCAGCCAGGCATGGGGGCGCAGCACGGCGATGTGGTCGGTGATGGTCTTGGCATTGGACGGCCCCACGCCGATATTGACCAGCGTGATGCCCGAATGATTGGGCCGCACCAGGTGGTACGCGGGCATCTGCGGCAGCCGCACGCCGCCGGCCGGCGCCGGCGGCGGCGCCTTGTCGCCACGGCGGGTGATGCGGTTGCCGGGCTCGACCAGGGCATCGTAGTCGCCGCTGCCGCTGGCCATCAGGGCCCGGGCGCGGGCGCAGAACTCGTCGACGTAGAACTGGTAATTGGTGAACAGCACGAAGTTCTGGAAGTGCGCCGGCGCCGTCGCGGTGTAATGCTGCAGGCGATGCAGCGAATAATCGACGCGCGGCGCGGTAAACGGCGCCAGCGGCCGCGGCTCGCCCTCGCGTCCGCGCCAGGACCCGTTGACGATCGCATCGTCGGTCACCGCCAGGTCGGGCACGTCGAACAGGTCGCGCAGCGGCCGGCGCATGCCCTCCAGGCGCTCGCCCTCGACATAGGCGCCGTCCGGAAAAGCGAAATGCAGCGGAATGGGCGATTCCGATTCACCCACCTCGACCGCCACGCCATGGTTCTGCAGCAGCAGGCCGATCTGTTCCAGGTAATAGTCGCGAAACAGCATGGGCTGCGTCACGGTGGTCTGGTAGACGCCCGGCTCGGCCACATGGCCGAACGACAGGCGCGTATCGATGGGGTCGTAGGTACCGACGGCAATGCGGATGGCCGGGTAGCACGCCCGCACGGGCCCGGGCAGGTCCCGGCCATTGGCCACGTCCTGGAACGCGGCGCGGATATAGGCGGTATTGCGCCCGTAGATCTCGGTCAGCCGCTCGACCGCGGCCTGGGCCTGCTCGAACCGCTCGAACCCCATGGGCTCGGGCCGATTTACAAAAGCGCTGGAAAAGTCAACTGTCATATTGCGGATTTCCGGAAAACAGCGTGCCGAAGACATGGTGCCTGGATTATGCCGCAGCCGCATGACGCCTCTTACGCCCAGACAAGCCTCCGTCATTTGCATGGATCGACCTAGTAATAACCCGTAAATGCAAAAAATCGTCAATCCGTTAAAATGCCGCGTGGCCTCGTTGTATGCGAACCACACTTTCGCCGGCTTGACGCAGTCAGCCATCCCGCCCACTCCGCTTTTTGAAGTGTCGCAATGACTCCACCGACGCGAAAAGTCCGTCTTGCCTCGCCTGTTTTCTCCGCTTTCCTGGCCGCGCCTCTTCTGGCACTCGGCCTGTCCTGGTTCCCCGCTCCCGCCCACGCGTCGATCGACACCGAAGCCCTGGCTTCGCTCAAGGGCCTGCGCCTGGTCGACCCCCTGACCGTCCCCAGCCTGTCGGACATGGTCGTGCGCGCCGGCCTGGATACCCTGGGCACGCCCTACGTCTGGGGCGGCGAAGATCCCGAAGGCGGCTTCGACTGCAGCGGGCTGACGCAATTCGTGTACCGCGAGATCACCGGCCTGGAACTGCCCCGCACCGCGCGCGCCCAGCGCCAGGAAGGCAGCGCCGTCAGCAAGAAGCAGCTCGAGCCCGGCGACCTGGTCTTTTTCGCCACGCGCCGCCGCGGCGGGGTGTCGCACGTGGGCATCTATATCGGCCAGAACCAGTTCGTGCACGCGCCCACCCGCGGCGCCACCGTGCGCATCGACAGCCTGGACAACAAATACTGGTCGCGCCACTACGTCGCCGCCCGGCGCTACCTGGACACGGCCCCGGCCGCCGCGCCCGAAGGCCACCTGGTGGCCAAGGCCGACACCGCGGCCCAATAAGCCGCCCCGGCACGTTTCGCGCCGGCAAAAAAGCGCCCCGCGGGGCGCTTTTTCATGTCCGGCGCCAGCAACGCGCCGCCGGCCGGCTAACCCCGTCCCACGAACGGCATGGTGGTGGCCATGATGGTCATGAATTGCACATTGGCGTCCAGCGGCAGCTTGGCCATCGAGACCACCGCGTGCGCCACATGGGACACGTCCATGCGCGGCTCGACGCGCTTGCTGCCGTCGGCCTGCAGAATGCCCGCCGCCATGCGCTGGGTCATGTCGGTGGCGGCGTTGCCGATGTCGATCTGGCCGCAAGCGATGCCGTAGCTGCGGCAATCCAGCGAGATCGACTTCGTCAGCCCCGTGACCGCGTGCTTGGTGGCCGTATAGGCGATCGACAGCGGCCGCGGCGCGTGCGCCGAAATCGACCCATTGTTGATGATGCGGCCGCCGCCGGGCTGCTGCGCCTTCATCAGACGGATGGCGGCCTGGGCGCACAGGAACATGCCGGTCAGGTTGACGTCGACTACCTCGCGCCAGGTCTCGACCGGCAGGTCTTCGATGGGCACGGCGGGCGAATTGCGGCCGGCGTTGTTGAACAGGACGTCCAGCCGGCCATAGGCGCGCTGGGTCTCGTCGAACAGCGCGCGCACGGCCTGCTCGTCGCTGACGTCGGTGCGCACCACCAGGGCCCGCACGCCGTCTTCTCCGGCGGCGGTGCGGGTTTGTTCCAGCATTTCGCGGCGGCGGCCGGCCAGCACGACGCGATAGCCCTGCGCCAGGAATTCGAGCGCCACCGCGCGGCCGATGCCGCTGCCGGCCCCTGTCACCAGCGCGACCTGCGCGCCGGATTGTTCATTCGAATGCATCGGGTTCTCCCTGTGAAACTGAACCGCGAAATCCTAACGCAATCGTACGCCCAGGGTTGCAAGCGGGCATGACCAAGCAGGGGCATAGGCGCCATCCGCCCGCGGAACGCACGGCACAGCACGTTATATAATAATTTGGAATTTACTTATTTCTTAAAGAAATTAAACCTGCCCCTCGCGACACGCTCGCGCCCATCCAGGGTCCAGCCCGATGATCCTTCCCCTACCGGTATCCCGTCTTGTCTTTCCCGCTACGCTGGCGGCAGGCTTGTTCCTGGCCTGTGCCGCGGCGGCCGCCCAGCCGGTCGACGCCGCGCGCCTGGCCGCCAATGGCGCCAACGGTGCGGCCGCCTGTGCCAGTTGCCATGGCGCGCGCGGCGAAGGCAACCCCGCCGCCGGCTTTCCGCACCTGGCCGGGCTGGGCAGCGGCTATCTGCGCGAACAACTGCAGGCACTGGCCAACGGCGCGCGCCCCAACCCCGTCATGGGCCCGGTGGCGGCCGCGCTGAGCGCGGCCCAGCGCGACGCGCTGGCCGACTACTATGCCGGCCTGCCCCCGCCGTTCGACCTCGACCGGCTGGCCGCCACGCGCGATGTCCCGGCGGCGCCGACCGACACCGGTGCCTGGCTGGCCACTCGCGGCGCCTGGGACAAGAACGTGCCCGCCTGTAACCAGTGCCACGGCCCCGGCGGCATCGGGGTCGGCAGCGCCTTTCCGGCGCTGGCGGGCCAGTCCGCCCAGTACATTGCCGCGCAATTGCGCGCCTGGCGCCAAGGCCGGCGTCCGCCCGGCCCCCTGGCGCTGATGCCGGCCGTGGCGACACGGCTGTCCGAACAGGAAATCGACGCCGTGGCCGCCTATTACGCCAACCTGCCCCAATCTGTCCCGGCCCGCACCGGAGGACAGCCATGACCAACCCGCGCCGCATCGCCCGCCGCGCCGCCGCGGCCCTGGCAGTACTGGCGGCCACGGCCGCCATGCCGACGGCCCGCGCCGCCGACGCCACCCCGCCCGCCTTCACGCCCCCCGCCGCCGGCAGCATTCCCGACACGCCGTTCGGCAAGGTGGTGCGCCAGGGCGAGCAATTGTTCATCAACACGCCGGCCCACGCCGGCCCGTTCATCGGCAACGACCTGAACTGCGCCAGTTGCCACCTGGATGCCGGCCGGCGGCCCGATTCGGCGCCCCTGTGGGCGGCCTACGTGCTGTACCCGGCCTACCGCGCCAAGAACGGCCACGTGAACACGCTGGCCGAGCGCCTGCAGGGCTGTTTCCGGTTCAGTATGAACGGCAAGCCCCCGGCCGCCGACGACCCGGTCATCGTGGCGCTGGAGACCTATATGTTCTGGCTGGCCAGCAAGGCGCCCACCGGCGTCAAGCTGGAAGGCCAGGGCTACCGCAAGCTGCCCCCGCCCGCCGCCAAGCCCGACTACCTGCGCGGCCAGCAAGCCTACGCCCAGTACTGCGCGGTCTGCCACGGCGCCGACGGCCAGGGGCAGCAGCAGGGCCGGCACTGGGTGTTCCCCGCCCTGTGGGGCGACGCCTCGTACAACTGGGGCGCCGGCATGCACCAGTTGGGCAATGCGGCCGCCTTCATCCATGCCAACATGCCGCTGGGCCAGGCCGGGCTGCTGAGCGAACAGGAAGCCTGGGATGTGGCCTATTTCATGAACGCCCACGAACGCCCGCAAGACCCCCGCTACGCGGGCTCGGTGGCCGACACCCGCGCCAAGTACCACGACACCGACGACTCGCTGTACGGGCTGGAAGTGCAAGGACACCTGCTGGGCAGCGCCGCCCCGCCGCCGGGCGGCAAGTTGCGCGCCGGCAAATAAGGGGCTGCCGCGCGGGCGGCCGGCCCGCTCCGGCCCCAAGGCGGCGGCCGATTTGCTATTCTTCGCGTCTTAGCCTGTTTGTCTGTCCGAGTCATGTCCGAACGCCCCGGCAACGTTTTCATGGTCGTCGCGCCCAGCGGCGCCGGCAAGTCCAGCCTGGTAAGAGCCCTGCTCGACCACGACCCATCGCTCGTGCTGTCGGTATCGTGCACGACGCGCCCGCCGCGCAAGGGCGAACTCGACGGACGCGAATACCGCTTCATCACCCCCGCACAATTCGACACCCTGCGCCAGGGCCAGGCCCTGCTCGAATGGGCCGAGGTGCACGGCAATTTCTACGGCACGCCGCGCGACCTGATCGACCAGGCCACGCGCGACGGCCGCGACGTGCTGCTGGAAATCGACTGGCAAGGCGCCCGCCAGGTGCGGCAGCGCTACCCCGACGCCATCGGCATCTTCATCCTGCCGCCGTCCATCGATGAGCTCGAGCATCGCCTGAAGGCGCGCGGCCAGGATGCGCCGCCCGTCATCGCGCGCCGGTTGCTGGCAGCCGGCGGCGAGATCGCGCACGCGCCGGAATGCGAATATGTTATTATTAATCAAGAATTTAGCGTAGCCTTGGCGGAACTTGCCCAGATCATCAGCGCCGCCCGGCTGCGTTTTTCGTCCCAGGCCGTCCGCCATGCGCCGTTGTTCGCGCAACTGGGCATCCCGGCAGCCCACTGAGGCGTATCCTCTCTTTCACATCCACAGCCCGATCCAGGTGTAATTCATGGCCCGTATTACTGTCGAAGACTGTCTGAATCAAGTACCCAACCGCTTCAAGCTGACGCTGGCCGCCACCTACCGCGCGCGCGAGCTCGCGCAAGGCCACGCGCCGCGCATCGACAGCAAAGACAAGCCCACGGTCACCGCCCTGCGCGAAATCGCCGGCGGCCACACCGGCCTGGAAATGCTGCGCAAAGTCCCGACCTGATCCGGGCCTGGGGGCGGCAACATGGCTTTTCCCCGGCTGAAGTATGCTTCCACGGGCCTGCTCGCCGCCTTGCGAGCAGGCTCCAGGCTGGGACGCCGCCCCGGCAAAAAGGGCTCTCCCGCCCAATTGCCCGCCCCCGCGGGCAATGCGGATGACGCCGGCGCGATCTCGTCGCCGGTGGCCTCGCTGGCCCCGCTGACCGAAATCATCGGCAGCTACCTCGACAAGAAAGACGTCGAACGCGTGCGCGAAGCGTACCGCTTCGCCGACCAGGCCCATCTGGGGCAATTCCGCGCCAGCGGCTCGCCCTACATCTCGCACCCCATCGCCGTCACCGAAATCTGCGCCGCCTGGAAGCTGGACGCCAGCGCGCTGTCGGCCGCGCTGCTGCACGATGTCATGGAAGACCAGGGCATCGCCAAGCACGAGCTGGCCGAGAAATTCGGCACCGAAGTGGCCGAGCTGGTCGACGGCCTGTCCAAGCTGGACCGCCTGGATTTCGCCACCAAGGCCGAGCAGCAGGCCGAGAGCTTTCGCAAGATGCTGCTGGCGATGGCGCGCGATGTGCGCGTCATCCTCATCAAGCTGGCCGACCGCCTGCACAACATGCGCACGCTGGATGCGGTCACGCCGGAAAAGCGCCGCCGCATCGCACGCGAAACGCTGGACATCTACGCGCCCATTGCCCATCGCCTGGGCCTGAACGTGCTGTTCCGCGAACTGCAGGACCTGTGCTTCGCGGCCATGCACCCCAACCGCTACCAGGTGCTGTACAAGGCCGTGCTGGCCGCGCGCGGCAACCGGCGCGAGGTCATCAGCAAGATCGGCGACGCGGTGCGCGCCGCCCTGCCCGCCGCCGGCATCGAGGCCGAGGTGTCCGGGCGCGAAAAGACGCTGTTCGGCATCTACACCAAGATGGTCGAGCAGAAGAAGTCGTTTTCCGAAGTGCTGGATATCTACGGCTTTCGCGTCATCGTGCACACGCTGCCCGAGTGCTACCTGGCGCTGGGCACGCTGCACCAGCTGTACCGCCCGGTGCCGGGCAAATTCAAAGACTACATCGCCATCCCCAAGGTCAACGGCTACCAGTCGCTGCACACCACGCTGGTCGGGCCGTACGGCACGCCGGTGGAATTCCAGTTCCGCACGCGCGACATGCATCACATCGCCGAAGAAGGCGTGGCGTCGCACTGGCTGTACAAGGGGGTGGACGTCTCGCTCAACGACTTGCAGAAGCGCACCCACCAGTGGCTGCAATCGCTGCTCGACATCCAGAGCCAGACCGGCGATTCAGGCGAGTTCCTGGAACACGTCAAGGTCGACCTGTTCCCCGACGCGGTCTATGTGTTCACGCCCCGCGGCAAGATCATTTCGTTGCCGCGCGGCGCCACGCCGGTCGACTTCGCCTACGCCATCCACACCGACATCGGCAACCAGGCCGTCGCGGCCAAGGTCAACAACGAATTCGTGCCGCTGCGTACCGAGCTGAGCAGCGGCGACGCGGTCGAGATCATCACTTCGCCCGCCTCGCGCCCCAATGCGCAGTGGCTGAACTACGTGCGCACCGGGCGGGCGCGCTCGGAAATCCGCCACTACCTGCGCACCGTCAAGTACGAAGAATCGGTGGCCTTCGGCGAGCGCCTGCTCGAACAGGCCCTGCAGGAACTGCACCTGGACCTGCCCGCGCTCGACGATCCCGCCTGGCAGAAGCTGGCACGCAGCACCGGCGCCAGCTCGCGCGACGAGATCCTGGCCGACATCGGCCTGGGCAAGCGCCTGGCGGCCGTGGTGGCGCGCCGCTTCGCGCCCGAGCACCAGTTGGTGGCCACCACCGCGGCGGCGGTCGACGAGATCACCTCGGCGCGCAGCGCACCTATCCTGATCCAGGGCAATGAAGGCCAGGCCGTGCAACTGGCCCCGTGCTGCGGCCCCCTGCCCGGCGACCCCATCGTGGCCGGCCTGCGGCTGGGCCAGGGCCTGGTGGTGCATACCGCCGATTGCCCCATCGCCGTGCGCCAGCGCGCGCGCGAACCCGAGCGCTGGGTCAACGTGGCCTGGGACGCCCATACCGCCAAGCACCTGTCCACTCGCCTGGACGTGATCACCCGCAACGAGCGCGGGGTGCTGGGCCGGCTGGCAGCCGAAGTTACCGCGGCCGACGCCAACATCGTGCAGATCACCATGCACGACGATGCCGTCTCGACGGTGTCGCTGCACCTGACCTTGCAGGTCGACAGCCGCAAGCACCTGGCGCAGGTCATCCGCGCCATCCGGCACGTGCCGCAAGTGCAGAAGATCGTGCGGGTGAAGGGCTGACCGCCGCCCTTCGCCCGCGCGCCCCTACCCGCTATTCCACCTTGCCGATGCGCTGCACCGCCCGGGCCATGGCCTGGGCGTCGGTCTTCCAGTAGGCGGCGAACTCGGGCGCGTCCATGTACTGCACCGGGCTGCCCGCGGCCAGGATGGTCTGCCGCACTTTCGGGTCGTTGGCGACCTTGCGCGCGGCCTCGCGCAGGCGCTCGACCGCCTGCGCCGGCGTGCCGGCCGGCACGAAGATGGCCGACCACTGCACGAACTTCACGTCATAGCCTTGCGAGGCCAGCGTCGGGACCTGCGGCAGCGCGGCCAGTTGCGCATCGCCCCAATGCGCCAGGGCGCGCAACTTGCCGGCCTGGATATGCTGCACCACGCTGGACGGCCCGCTGGAAATCGCATCGACCTGGCCGCCCAGCAAGGCGGCCACCGCCGGGCCCGCGCCGGTGAACGGCACGTGCGTCAGCTCGATGCCGGCGGACGCCTTCAGCATTTCCATGGGCACGTGCATCGACCCGTAGATGCCGGAACTGCCGTAGTTCAACGCGCCGGGGCGGCGCTTGGCGTCGGCCACGAAATCCTGCAGGGTCTTCCAGGTCGAATCGGCGCGCACGATCAGGACGGTGGGGTCGGCGGTGATGCGCGCGATGGGCGTGAACTGGTCGAGCTGGTAGGCCGCCTTGCGCCCCAGGATCTTGTCCGCTTCGGGCAGGATCGATATCGACGACAGGCTCATCAGCACCGTATAGCCATCGGGCGCCGCACGCGCGGCCTGGCCGATGCCCACCGACCCGCCCGCGCCGGCCTTGTTCTCGATGACCACGCTCTGGCCCAGTTCGCGCGACAGCGCGTCGGCCACCGGGCGGGCCACCGTATCGGCCACGCCGCCCGGCGGGAACGGCACGATCATCGTGATGGCCCGTTCGGGATACTGCGCCTGGGCCAGGCACGCCGCCAGCCCCAGGGCCGCGCCACACCACCATTTGACTGCGGGAAAAACCATGTCTCCTGCCCTCCTGTCATGGGTGTGCGGGCATTGCGCGCCGATGCCGCCAAGGCGGCCCGGCGCGTCGGGTTCAGTCCACCACCGGGTTCTCGAGCGTTCCCAGCCCCTCGATTTCGATACGGATGACGTCGCCGGGCTGCACGAAGCGCGGCGGGTTGAAGCCGATGCCCACCCCCGCCGGCGTGCCCGTGGCGATGATGTCGCCCGGCTGCAGCGTGATACCGGCCGACAGGGTGGCGATCAGCGTGGGAATGTCGAAGATCAGGTCGCGCGTGTTGGCATCCTGGCGCAATTCGCCGTTGACCCAGCACTTGACGTCCAGGCTGCGCCCGTCGACTTCGTCGGCCGTGACCAGGTACGGCCCCATGGGGCAGAAACCGTCCAGCGATTTGCCCAGGAACCACTGGCGATGGTGCTTCTGCAGGTCGCGCGCGGTGAAGTCGTTGACGATGGTGTAGCCGAACACGTGCTCGAACGCTTGTTCGCGGCTGATACCGCGCCCCGCCTTGCCGACGACCACGGCCAGCTCGGCTTCGTAGTCCAGCTGGGCGGCCACGCCGCGGTGCGCGGGAATGCCTGCGCCCGGGCCGATGACGGCGCTGGCCGGCTTGGTGAAGACCACCGGGGCCTGCGGCGCATGCTCGCCCGCCTGGGCGCTGCTGTCGAAGCCCGACTTGCTGAATTCGGCGGCGTGCTCGTGGTAGTTCTTGCCCACGCAGAAGATATTGCGGCGCGGGTGCTGCAGCGGGGCCAGCAACGTGGCCTCGGCCAACGGCCGGCCCGGCCCGCGCGGCGCCAGGCGTGGCTTGAGCACCTGGTATTCTTGAACCAATTGGATCATATCCCCGCGAAACTCGGGCGCCAGCTCGGACAGGGGCCAGCAGCGCCCGCCGGCGGTGTCCACCATAGCCAGCATTTGAGTTCCGTCAAGAGTGAGATTGGCAAATTTCATGGCAACAGAAAGCGATCCGATCAGCGAGTGGGAGCGCACACTCTAGAACCATATTGGCACTAAATCAAGCGCATTATGGCGCCTAATTATTGACCAATTGGTCCAATCGCGTTACGCTGCCGGCCATCATGATCGACTCATCCATGGACGACATCGGCAGCGGCCTGCGGGCCGAGGGGGCCAAGGCCCTGACGCGCTTCCTGCTGGAAGCGATGGCGGGCGGACAATTGCGCGAAGGCATGCGGCTGCCGCCGGAACGCGCCCTGAGCGAACGTTTCGGCGCGTCGCGAGGGTCGGTGCGGCGCGTGCTGGCGGATTTGCGCGAACGCGGCCTGATCGTGCAGGCGGTGGGCAGCGGCACCTTCGTCACTGCCGCGGCGCACGCGCTGGCGCCGGCCAGTGCGGCCCGCCCGGCCCTGCAGACCAGCCCCGCCGAACTGATGCAGGCCCGCCTGCTGATCGAACCGCTGATGCCGGCACTGATCGCGCGCAACGCCACGGGCGCCGATTTCGCGCGCATGGCCGAATGCCTGGAACGATCGGAAGCCGCCCGCGATATCGAAGACTTCGAGCACTGGGACGGCGAACTGCACCAGGCGTTCGCCACCGCCACGCACAACTCGTTCTTCCTGCAGATCCTGGAATTGGCCAATCGCGTCCGCGAACAGGGCGAATGGGGCCGGCTCAAGCGCAATTCATTGACGGCCGAGCGCCGCGCGCAATACGAGCGGCAACACCGCGCCATCGTCGCGGCCCTGAAAGACAGGGATGCCGGCCAGGCGCGCACCCTGCTGCTGGAACACCTGGAGCAGATCCAGCGCAACCTGTTCGGCGGGTGACGGAAACCCGCGCTACGCCACGTGCTGCAGGAAGTCGCGCAGCCGCTGGCTGGGCGGGTTCGACAGCAATTCGGCGGGCGGGCCGTCGTGGGCGACCTTGCCGGCGTCGATGAAGATCAGCCGGCTGCCCACTTTGCGAGCGAACTCCATCTCGTGGGTGACGACCACCATGGTCATGCCCTCTTCGGCCAGGTCCCGCATCACCTTGAGCACTTCGTGGCGCAGTTCCGGATCGAGCGCGGACGTGGGCTCGTCGAACAGCATCAGCTTGGGCTTGATCGCCAGCGCCCGCGCGATGGCCACGCGCTGCTGCTGGCCGCCCGAGAGCTCGGACGGATAATGATGCATGCGTTCGCCCAGGCCCACCTTGCGCAGCAATTCCTCGGCCTGGGCACGCGCCTCCTGGCGCGACGCGCCGCGCGTGTGGACGGGCCCGAACATGACGTTGTCCAGCGCCGTCATCTGCGGGAACAGGTTGAACTGCTGGAACACCATGCCCGCCTCGCGGCGGATCTCGCGCACCTGCGCGGGCGGCCCCTTGACGCTGTGGCCATCGACCAGCAGGTCGCCGCCCTCGATGGTTTCCAGCACGTTGATGCAGCGCAGGAAGGTGGACTTGCCCGAGCCCGACGGGCCGACCACCACCACCACTTCGCCGGCATCGATGTTCAGGCTGATGCCGTCGAGCACGGTGGCGTCGCCGAAGCGCTTGGTGACGTTGTGGAATTCGACCATGCTCATAGTATGCGCATCCTTTTTTCGGCCATGCGCAGCGCCAGGGCCAGCGCGCCGGTCAGGATCAGGTAGATGATGGCCACGGCCGACCAGATTTCCACGGCCCGGAAGTTGCTGGCCATGATTTCCTGGCCCTGGCGCGTCAGCTCGGCCACGCCGATCACGATGAACAGCGACGAGTCTTTCAGGCTGATGATGCACTGGTTGCCCAGCGGCGGGATCATGCGGCGAAACGCCACCGGCCCGATGATGTGCACCAGGATCTTGTGAAACGGCAGGCCCATCGCCTGCCCCGCCTCTTTCAGGCCCTTGTGCACCGACAGCAGCGACCCCCGCACGATCTCGGCGATGTAGGCGCCCGAATTGATGATCAGGGTGGCGATGGCGGCCCACAGGGCGTCCACCCGCAGCCCCGGCACCATCAGCGGCAGGGCGAAGTAGATGAACATGACCTGGACCACGATGGGCGTGCCGCGGATCACCGCGATATACACCTGCGCAATGGCCGACAGCAGCTTCGGGCCATAGGCGCGCGCCACGCCGGCCAGCGCGCCCAGCACGAAGCCGCCGACCAGCCCCCAGAAAGTGATCTTGACGGTCATCAGCGTGCCGTCGAGCAGATTGGGCATTGCGGCCCAGATGACAGACCAGTCGAATTGCACGGCCTTCCCCTCTATGTGGTGATGCCTGCGCCGGCACGGCCGGCGGAGCCGGCGCGGGTGTACCCCCGCGCCGGCCCGAGCCCGTTACGCGGACGCGCTCAGGGCTGCTTGCCGAACCACTTGGTGTAGATCGCGTCGTACTGGCCGTTGGCCTTCAGCGTCGCCAGGGCCTGGTTCACCTTGGGCACCAGGTCGCTGCCCTTGGGGAAGGCGATGCCGTAGAAATCGCCGCTCTTGACCTTGCCCACCACCTTCACGCGGTCTTTGCCGGCCGTGTTGGCGTAGTACTGGACATTGGGCGTGTCGTGCACCGCGGCGTCCACGCGCCCGGTGGCCAGTTCCAGGTAGGCGTTGTCGATGTTCGGGAACAGCCGCAGCTTGGCTTGCGGCACTTCTTTTTTCATGAAGTCGACCGTGGCCGTGCCGGTCTTGACGGCCACGCTCTTGCCGGACAGGTCCTGGGCGGTCTTGATGGAGGTATTGTCTTTGGCCACCAGGATGGCCAGGCCGCTTTCGTAGTAGGGATCGGAGAAGTCGATCACCTGCTTGCGATCGTCGCGGATGGTGATGCCGGCCAGGGCCGCGTCGATGTTGCGGGTCTGCAGGCCGGGAATGATGCCGTTGAAGTCCATCGGCTGCAGCTTGTACTTCAGGTTCAGTTCTTTGGCGATGGCGGCCCACAGGTCGATATCGAAGCCGGTATAGGTGCTGCCCTGCTTGAACTCGAACGGCACGAACGCGGTGTCGGTGGCGACGATCAGTTCCTTGTCCTGGGCCGCGGCTGTGGATACGGCGCCAGCCAGGCTCAGGCCCACCAGCACGGCGGCGATTTTGCGCTTCATCATCGAAATTCTCCTGTAGAGACAACGGGCTCCCGGTGCGCCCGGGATGGCCAACCCACACCCTGGCGGGTGGCCGGGCATGCTTGCCGGCCCATCTTAACGCATCCGTCCCCGTGGGCGTCCAGGCACCGGGAAATTACAATCGGATCATTCACCGGAGGTTTTCATGCCGTTCAAGCCCGTACGCATCGCCGGTACCCGCCGCCAGATCGGCCAGGCGCTGGGCAAGCTGGCCCGCCCGCTGATGTCGGTCTACCTGGAGCAAAGCACCACCTGGCAGGCGCTGCGCCCCTGGCGCGGCCACGCCTACCTGCAGGCGCTGGCCGGCCATGCGCAGGAAGCGCTGCCGGCCCTGTGGGAAGAGTTCGAAGGCCTGGCCGAGGGCCTGCGCATGCCGGCCGCCGACCTGCTGCTATGGAATTGCCGCGGCGACCTGCTGCACAAGACCTCCGACGGCTGCACGTCGGTGGCGCTGCGGGCGCCCGGCGGCGCGCGCTGGATCGCCCACAACGAAGACGGCGACCCCTACCTGTACGGCCGCTGCCACGTGGTGGACGTGCAGCCCGACGACGCCCCCGGCTACGTCAGTTTCTATTACCCGGGGTCGCTGCCGGGGCATACCTTCGGCGCCAACCGGGCCGGCCTGGTGCAGACCATCAACAACCTGCGCACGCGCGCGCGGCGCGCCGGCGTTCCGCGCATGTTCCTGACGCGCGCCGTGCTGGACTGCGAAACGCTCGACCAGGCCGTGGAGCTGCTGGCCCATATGCCGCGCGCGGGCGCCTTCCACCACACCCTGGGCGCCGCGGGCGACGAACGGCTGTTCAGCATCGAGGCCACGCCGGGCGCCTGCTCGGTGGAAGCCATCGGCCGCCGCTACGGCCATGCCAACCACCTGATCCATGCCGGCACGCAGGATATCCCGCAGATCGTCACCGATTCGTCGCGGGCCCGGCAAAACCGCATCGACCGCCTGGTCGACACCTGGAACGAAGCCACCGGCGAAGCCGACCTGGTGTCCGCCCTGCACGACACCGAAGCCCCCCTGCCCATCCTGAGATGCGCGGCCGACGACCCCGACGAGGAAAACACCCTGGCCACGGCCGTGTTCGCGCTGGACGATGCACACGTGACCCTGCGTATCCACGATCGCAAGGCGCGGGCGGCACAGGAGATTCTGGTCGTGTAGGGGTGGTGCTTGGGCGCGGTTGGTTTGAGTTCTTGAGTCGCCGGCCTCCCGCTCAGGACACGCTGGCTGGCGGTGGCTCGATCATGGGGAAAAGACTGGATGTCAGACACCCAGTAGCAGCGTGAGCAGGCCAAGGCTGTCTCATAAGGGTGTCTGACACCTGAGTGAGAGCGATGCCTGATGTGACCCCCGCTGTTGCATACCGAAGCCACAGAAATGATGGTTCGAATTCGCCCCACTGCCTCCAGGTGTCAGACACCCCGCAGAGACAGTGTGGCAAATGGCTGGCGGTCTTCCCAGGGTGTCTGACACCCTCACCCCATCAAGACAACGGCCCGGACTTTCACCTATGTAGTCGCGCGGCGTCCGGGCAGGCGGGGCGGCGAATTGGAGGGCGGGGCAGCCTGCGCAGCAGGCCTCGGGCGCCTGGTCTTGCGCCCGAGCCCGCCCGACTTCGCCGCCCCGCCTGCCCGGACGCCGCGCGACGGAGCAAGAACCCCCACCGAACCCCACAAAAGGGCCGCCCTACACCTCCCCGTAGCCGCCGCCTCCCGGCGTTTCGACCACGAACACATCGCCCGCGCGCAGGGCTGCGCTGTCTTGCGGCGCCAGTTCCTGGATGCTGCCGTCGGCGCGTTCGATGTAGTTGCGCCCCACCTGGCCAGCGCCGCCGCCGGCCAGGCCGAACGGCGCATGGACGCGGTTGTTCGACAGGATGGCCGCCGTCATGTCTTCCAGGAAGCGCACCCGCCGCACACCGCCGTCGCCGCCGCGATAGCGGCCAGCCCCGCCCGACCCCGGGCGGATCTCGTACGACTCCAGCCGCACCGGAAAACGCAGCTCCAGCACTTCGGGGTCGGTCAGGCGCGAATTGGTCATGTGCGCCTGCACCACCGACGCACCGGCGAAGCCCTCGTCCTGCGGCCCGGCCGCGTCGATGCGCAACGGCCCCGCGCCCGTGCCGCCCGAGATGGTCTCGTAATACTGGTAGCGGGCGTTGCCGAAGGTGAAGTTGTTCATGGTGCCCTGGCTGGCCGCCAGCACGCCCAACGCCCCGTACAGCGCATTGACGATGCACATGGACGTTTCCACATTGCCCGCCACCACCGAGGCCGGCGGATTCGGGCGCAGCATCGACCCTTCGGGCACGACGATGTCCAGCGGCTTCAGGCAGCCCGCATTCAGCGGGATGTCGTCGTCGACCATGGTGCGGAACACATACAGCACCGCGGCCACGGCAATCGCGCCGGGCGCGTTGAAGTTGTTGTCCAGCTGTGGCGACGTGCCCGTGAAATCGACCACGGCGGTGCGCGCCTGGCGGTCGACCCGCACGGCCACGCGGATCACCGCGCCGTTGTCCAGCGGATAGGCGTAATCGCCGTCCTTCAGCACCGAAATGACGCGGCGCACCGCCTCTTCGGCGTTGTCTTGCACGTGGCCCATGTAGGCGCGCACCACGTCCAGGCCGAAGTGGTCGCACATGCGCAGCAGTTCCTGCACGCCCTTTTCGTTGGCGGCGATCTGCGCGTGCAGGTCGGCGATGTTCTGGTCGGGGTTGCGCGCCGGCCAGCGGCCCGAGGCCAGGATCGCGCGCGCGGCCTCGTCGCGGAACTCGCCGTCGCGCACCAGCTGGAAGTTGGTGAACAGCACGCCCTCGTCTTCCACCGTCCGGGAATCGGGCGGCATCGAACCGGGCGTCGTGCCACCGATGTCGGCATGGTGCCCGCGCGACCCCACGTAGAACAGGATCTCGCGGCCGGCCCGGTCGAACACCGGCGTGATGACGGTGACGTCGGGCAAGTGCGTGCCGCCGTGGTACGGATCGTTGACCACGTAGGCGTCGCCCGGCCGCATGTTGCCGGCGTTGGCGTGCATCACCGTCTTGATGGACTCGCCCATGGAGCCCAGGTGCACCGGCATGTGCGGCGCGTTGGCGATCAGGTTGCCTTCGGCGTCGAAAATGGCGCAGGAAAAATCCAGGCGTTCCTTGATGTTGACCGAGTATGCCGTGTTCTGCAGCCGGTAGCCCATCTGCTCGGCGATGGACATGAACAGGTTGTTGAACACTTCCAGCATGACCGGATCGGCCTGCGTGCCCACGGCGCGGCGCTCGGGCCGGGCCTCGACGCGCTTGAGCACGATGTGGTCCAGCGGCGTCAGCTCGGCTTGCCAGCCCGGCTCGACCACGGTGGTCTGGTTGGGCTCGGAAATGATGGCGGGGCCGGCCAGCGCATCGCCCGGCACCAGGTCGGCACGCACGTACAGCGGCGTGTCGCGCCAGGCGCCCTGCCCGTACATCCTGACCGACTGGCGCGGCCGGGGCGCACCGTCGCGGTGGCGCTCGACCGGGGCCTCGGTGGCGGTCTCGCCGCCGCCGGTGGCTTCCACCGAGATCGTCTCGACCACCAGTTCGCGGCCGGGCATCAGGAACGAGTAGCGCTGGCGATAGGCGGCCTCGAAATCCTGGCGCACTTGCGCCAGGTCGCCGAACGCCACTTCCAGCGCGGTATCGGTGCCGCGGTACTTCAGGTGCAGGCGGCGCTGCACCTTGATCAGGTCTTGCGGCACGTGCTGGCGGCGCAGCTCGCCTTCGGCCTGGCCAGCCAGCTCGTCCAGCTCGGCCTGCAGCTCGGCCACCACGCCGGCGTCCAGGACTTTCTCGACGGTTTTCTGGCGCATGTCGGTCTGGTCGGCCAGGCCCATGCCATAGGCCGACAGCACGCCGCCCAGCGGGTGCGCGAACACGGTGGTCATGCCCAGCGCGTCGGCCACCAGGCAGGCATGCTGCCCGCCGGCGCCGCCGAATACGGTCAGCGCGTACTCGGTGACGTCGTGGCCGCGCTGCACCGAAATGCGCTTGATGGCCTCGGCCATGTTGCCCACGGCGATTTCCAGGAAGCCTTCGGCCAGTTGCTCGGGCGTCATGTCGCGGCCCGTGGCGGCGCGCACCTCGGCGGCCATGGCCTCGAAGCGCTGCTGCACGGCGTCGCGGTCCAGCGGCTGGTCGGCCGCCGGGCCGAACACGCGCGGGAAGAAATCGGGCTGGATCTTGCCCAGCAGCACATTGCAGTCGGTGACGGCCAGCGGGCCGCCGCGCCGGTAGCAGGCCGGGCCGGGATTGGCGCCGGCCGAATCGGGCCCCACGCGCAGGCGCGCGCCGTCGAAATGCAGGATCGACCCGCCGCCGGCCGCCACCGTGTGGATGCTCATCATGGGCGCGCGCATGCGCACGCCCGCCACCAGCGTTTCGAATTCGCGCTCGAACTCGCCGGCGTAGTGGGAAACGTCGGTGGACGTGCCGCCCATGTCGAAGCCGATGACGCGCTTGAAACCCGCCAGTTCGCTGGTGCGCACCATGCCGACGATGCCCCCGGCCGGGCCGGACAGGATGGCATCCTTGCCGCGGAAGCGATGCGCGTCGGTCAGGCCGCCGCTGGACTGCATGAACATCAGGCGAATGCCGGGCAGTTCGGACGCCACCTGGTCGACATAGCGCTTCAGGATGGGCGACAGGTAGGCGTCGACCACGGTAGTGTCGCCGCGCGACACGTACTTGATCAGCGGGCTGACCTCGTGCGAGGCCGACACCTGGGTAAATCCTATTTCGCGCGCGACCTGGGCGGCGCGCTGCTCGTGTGCGGGCGCGTGCCAGGCGTGCATGAACACGATGGCCATCGCCCGGATGCCGCTGGCGTAGGCTTGCTGCAGTTGTTCGCGCAGGCTGGCCTCGTCCAGCGGCCGTACCACCGCGCCGTCGGCGTCCACGCGCTCGTCGGCCTCGATCACGGATTCGTACAACATCTCGGGCAGCGCCACATTGCGGTCGAACAGGCGCGGCCGGTTCTGGTAGGCAATGCGCAGGCCGTCGCGGAACCCGCGGGTGGTGACCAGCAGCGTGCGCTCGCCCTTGCGTTCCAGCAACGCGTTGGTGGCCACGGTGGTGCCCATCTTGACGCACTCGACCCGCTCGGCCGGCACCGGCTCGCCCGGCGCCAGGCCCAGCAGCTGGCGGATGCCGGCCACCGCCGCGTCGCGGTATTGCTCGGGGTTTTCCGACAGCAGCTTGGCGGTCGCGGTGCCGCCGTCCGGGCGGCGCGCCACGATATCGGTAAAGGTGCCCCCACGGTCAATCCAGAATTGCCACTTCATACATTCCTCAGTCAGTAGGAAGAACGGCGCGGCGGGCCGCCCGGGCCCGCCGCCAGCCGTGAAAAGTCATAGCGAGGTCGCCGCGCGAGCGGCCTGGTCGTACAGCCCCGACAGTGCGCGCAGGGTCTTGGCCAACTGCCGGTTGAATTCCACGCCCGCCCCGGCGCCGGCCTCCAGGCCGTCGATCAGGCATTGTTCGCGGATCTCGATATAGCGCTTGATATAGGCGGTACCCTGGTCGGTGACGGTGTACAGCGCCTCTTTGCCGTTGCGTTCGCTGCGCACGATGCCCAGGCGTTCCAGCTTCTTCAGCGAATAGCTGATGATGTGGGTGTCCTCGACATTGAGCGTGAAACAGATGTCGGCCAGCTTCTTGCTGCGCTGGCGGTGATAGACGTGGTGCATGACCATGACGTCGGTGGCGGTCAGGTCGGGCAGGCCGGCCGCGGCCATGCAGCGCACCGTCCAGCGGTCGAAGGCGTGCCCGGCGATCATCAGGCCGAATTCCACCTCGGACAAATCGGGCGCGCGGCTGCTGGCCAGGTGGGCCGACGAGGCAATGAGATGAGCGTTCACGGACGGCTCCGTAAAATCGATGTGGACGAAATACTAATAATTTATCTATATTTCATCAACAAAAAATTGACACCAACCGTGAAATCCCTGAATCCGCCGCCGGGCGGCATACGAACCACGCCATGAACATCCGCTTTCTGGAAACCTTCATCTGGGTCGCGCGGCTGCGCAGCTTCAAGGCCGCGGCGGGCAAGCTGAACCTGACGCAGGCCGCCATATCCGGGCGCATCGCCGCCCTGGAAAACGACCTGGGCCAGCAATTGTTCGAGCGCGGCAGCCGCGACACACGCCTGACCCCGGCCGGCAACACCCTGCTGGACTACGCCCAGCACATGCTCGACACCGACCAGGCCATGCGCGAGGCGCTGGCCGGGCGGCCGCGGCTGCGCGGCACCGTGCGGCTGGGGGTGGTCGAATCCATCGTCCATACCTGGTTCACCCCGCTGATCCGCCAGTTGCACGAGACCTATCCCGAACTGGAGATCGAGCTGACGGCCGAATCGACGCGGCGCCTGCAGGACCTGCTCAAGCACGGCAACCTGGACGTGGCCCTGCAGACCGACCCGGTGGTGGGCGACGGCGTGCGCAACCGCGACATGGGCATGCTGAAGATGGGCTGGGTGCGCAGCGCCGGCAGCGGCCTGCCCCTCGAGGCCAGCGTGGCGGACCTGGCCGCGCGGCCCCTGGTGACATTCCCGCGCCATTCCCAGCCCCACCTGCAGTTGCTGGACGTGCTGGACGCGGCCGGCGTGCAGCCCGGCCACATCCATTTCGTGTCGTCCATCGCGGCCTGCACGCAGTTCATCGAGGCCGGGCTGGGCGTGGCCACGCTGCCGGTGGCGGCGGTGCGGCCCGGCCTGCAGGCCGGGCGCTACGAACTGGTGCAATGCCCGCAGCCGCTGCCGCACCTGCGGCTGGTGGCCAGTTGGCGTCCCGACCCGGTGGCCGGCCTGGCCGAGGCCGTGGTGCGGCTGTCGCTGGAGCAGATGCGCCACTACGCCGAAGGCAACGACGACGCCCTGCCTCCGCTGGACAGCGGCGTGCTGGCGCTATGAGGCAGCCGGGCGCGCCGCGGCGGCGCGTGCCCGCATCGGGGTTTTCCCGGCCCGCGCCACCGGCGCGCGCCATTCACAGGCCGCAATGGCGCGGCGCCACGCAGCGATAAGTTTTTCTTTATCGACGGCACCGGAATAAACCGTTTGTCGCCCCTGCCCGCCCTACCCAGAATGCTCCGCGTAGCGGCCGACTGTGCGGCCGCGCGATGGAGAAACACGTGGCAGCCCCGATTCGACAAGACCGCGACGCCATGGGCGAACTGTTCATCTGGACGGATATCGACCCGGCGCACGAAGACGACTTCAACCAGTGGTACGACCGCGAGCACATGGCCGAACGGGCCGGCATCGCGGGCTTTCAATGGGCGCGCCGCTACCGCGCGCCGCACGGCGAACGCCGCTACCTGGCGCTGTACCGCACCGAATCGCTGCACGTCTTCGGCAGCCCCGCCTACCGCCAGGCCTTCGAGCACCAGACGCCCTGGTCGCTGACCAACTTCGCCCGCATGCGCGGCACCAACCGGCGCGTCAGCGTGGTGTCGCCGCTGGCCGGCGCCGGCACCGGCGCGGCGCTGGGGCTGCTGCCGCTGGGCAGCGTAGAGGCCGCCGAGCGCGCCGCGGCGCTGGCCGATTCGGCGCTGCAGATCGACGGCGTGCTGGCGCTGCGCGTGCTGACGCCCGACCCCACGCTGTCCACCCCGCTCCCGTCGGAAGACCCCGCCACCCGCAAGCTCGAGCCGGTGCTGCTGGTGGACGCCACCACCGAACCGGCCGCCGCGGCCGCGGTGCGGATGATGGCCGACCAACTGGAATTGCCCAGCGAGCAGGCACGCACTTTTCACCTGCTGTGGGACCTGCGTTCGGACGATCTGCGCGCCGCGCGCTGATCGCCATACCCCCAAGAGGAAAAACACCATGAAAAAAACCCTGCTTTGCCTGGCCGCCGCCCTGGCCTTCGGTACCGGCGCGCACGCCGCCACGACCTGGACCATGACGGCCGAACAGCCCGATGCCAACTACCTGACTCAGAACGCGCGGCAGTTCGCCGACGACGTCAAGGCCGCCACGCAAGGCGCGCTGCAGATCAACGTCACCGCTAACAGCACGCTGCTCAAGCGTCCGGAAGTCAAGCGCGGCGTGCAACAGGGCGTGGTGCAGATCGGCGAAGTGCTGGTCTCGGCCATGGGCAACGAAGACCCGCTGTTCGAAGTGGACAGCGTGCCGTTCCTGGCCTCGTCGTTCGACGAATCCGAAAAACTGTGGAAGGCCACCCGGCCGCTGCTGGCCCAACGCCTGGACAAGCAGGGCGTGGTGCTGATCTACGGTTCGCCCTGGCCCCCGCAAGGCATCTACACCAAGAAGCCCGTGGCCCGCCTGGCCGACCTGAGCGGCACGCGGTTTCGCGCCTACAGCGCCTCGACCAGCCGCATGGCCTCGCTGATGGGCGCGGTGCCCACCACCGTGCAGACGCCGGAAGTGCCGCAGGCCTTCTCCACCGGCGTGATCGACGCGATGCTGACCTCGCCGGCCACCGGCGTGGACACGCAGGCCTGGGACTACGTCAAGTACTACTACGACGCGCAGGCGTTCATCCCGCAAAGCTTCGTCATCGCCAACAAGCGCGCCTTCAAGCGCCTGCCCGAGGCCGTGCAGCAGGCCGTGATCGAGGCCGGCGCCAAGGCCGAGGCCCGTGGCTGGCAGCTGGCGCGCAGCAAGACCGACGAGCTGACCCAGACCCTGGCCAAGCATGGCATGACCGTGGCGCCGCTGCCGCCCGAGCTGGCCAAGGAACTGAAGGCCGTGGGCGACACCATGATCGGCGAGTGGAAGGCCAAGGCCGGCGCCGACGGCCAGCAACTGCTGGATGCCTACCGCAAGTAAGCGCGCATCGCCATGACGACTTCCCCCTTCCCCGCGCTCGACCGCGTGGCCGTCGCCAGCGGCGCGCTGGCCGCGCTGTTCCTGGCGCTGATCGGCGCGCTCATCGCCGCGCAGATCGTGGCGCGCCTGGCGGGCCTGCAGATCCCGGCGTCGGACGATTTCGCCGCCTGGTCGATGGCCGCGTCCATTTTCCTGGCGCTGCCCTACGCCATGCTGCGCGGCGACCACATCCGCGTCACGCTGCTGTTGCACGTGCTGCCGGCGCGCAGCCAGCGCGGCTACGAGGTGCTGGCCACGCTGGTCGGCGCCGCGCTGGCCGCCTGGGCGGCCTGGCATACGGCCCAGTTCGTCTATGAATCGTATGCCTACGACGAGGTGTCGCAGGGCATGCTGGCCGTGCCGCTGTGGATCCCGCAGGTCTGCATGCCCATCGGCCTGACGCTGCTGACCGCGATGATGCTGCGCCGTCTGGCCATCGTGCTGCGCGGCGGTCAACCCGAGGAGACCGCCCATGGGTGACGTCGTCCAATCCCTGATCGTCATCTGCAGCCTGCTGGCGCTGCTGGCCTGCGGGGTCTGGGTGTCGCTGGCGCTGGTGGCCTGCGGCCTGATCAGCCTGGCCGTGTTCACGGACGCGCCGGCCGGCATCATCTTCGCCACCAAAGCCTGGGACGCCTCGGCCAATTGGGCGCTGACGGCACTGCCGCTATTCATCTGGATGGGCGAGATCCTGTACCGCACGCGCCTGGCCGAAGACATGTTCACCGGCCTGGGGCCATGGGTGCGGCGCCTGCCTGGCCGGCTGGTGCACGTCAACGTGCTGGGTTGCGGCATTTTCGCGGCCGTCAGCGGCTCGTCGGCCGCCACGGCCGCGACCATCGGCCGCATCTCGCTGCCGGAACTGAAGTCGCGCGGCTACGACGACGGCATCGCCATCGGCTCGCTGGCCGGTGCCGGCACGCTGGGCCTGCTGATCCCGCCGTCGATCGTGATGATCGTCTACGGCGTGGCGGCGCAGGTGTCGCTGATCAAGCTGTTCATCGCCGGCATCCTGCCGGGGCTGCTGCTGATGCTGCTGTTCTCGGGCTATATCGGCATGTGGTCGCTGCGGCATCCCGACAAGGTGCCGCCGCGCGAGCCGGCCGTGCCGCTGGCGCAGATGCTGGGACGGCTGCGCCTGCTGGCGCCGGTGACGCTGCTGATCGCCGGCGTGATCGGCTCGATCTACGCCGGCATCGCCACCGCCACCGAGGCCGCCACCATCGGCGTCATCGGCGCGCTGGCGATCGCGGCGGTGGGCAAGTCGCTGACGCGCAAGTCGTTCGTCGACAGCCTGATGGGCGCAGTGCGCACCTCGTGCATGATCTCGTTCATCCTGCTGGGGGCCGCCTACCTGACCAGCGCCATGAGCTTCACCGGCCTGCCGGCCAACCTGGCGACCTGGATCTCGTCGCTGGGGCTCAGCCAGTTCGGGCTGATCGCCGTGCTGACGCTGTTCTTCATCTTGCTGGGCATGTTCCTGGACGGGATTTCCATTGTGGTGCTGACCGCCGCGGTGCTGATGCCCGCGGTGCAGGCGGCCGGCATCGACCCGCTGTGGTTCGGCATCTACCTGATCCTGGTGGTGGAAATGGCCCAGATCACCCCGCCGGTGGGCTTCAACCTGTTCGTGCTGCAGGGCATCACCGGGCGCAACCTGTTCGAGCTGGTGCGCATGGCGTTCCCGTTCTTCCTGCTGCTGGTGCTGGCCACGGCGCTGATCACGCTGTTCCCGGACATCGTCACCGCGTTGCCGGACGCGATGAAGTAAGCCGCCCCGGCGCCACGCCGCCTCGGAAATGCCCGGTTTCCCTCACGAAACCGGGCATTTCCTTTAAATGTCAATTATTGCGGCACCGCCTCGCCACCGCCGCCGCCCAGGTTGCAAAACGGCCTTAGGAATTACCCCTATCCGGGCGTTTCGCCGGCCTGACAGCGCCCGCGGCGCCTTAGAATTGCACGGTTTGTGACACCGCGATGAACCGATCGCGGCGTTTTCGCGATGCCACAAGGCCATCCGTCCGTCACCTCTACGCAAAGGATCTTCCATGAACAAGAGCCTATCCCTGCTGGCCGGAAGCTGCGTGCTGGCATTCAGCGCCGGCGCCCATGCCCAGACCACCTGGGACCTGCCCAGCGCCTATCCCGCCAGCAACTTCCACGTCGAGAACCTGACCACCTTCATCAAGGATGTCGACAGCCTGTCGGGCGGCAAGCTGAAGATCACGCTGCACAACAATGCATCGCTGTACAAGGCGCCCGAGATCAAGCGCGCCGTGCAGGGCAACCAGGCCCAGATCGGCGAGATCCTGCTGACCAACTACGCCAACGAAGACCCCGTGTATGCCCTGGACGGCCTGCCTTTCCTGGCCACTGGCTACCCGGCATCGTTCAAGCTGTACCAGGCGCAGAAGCCCTACCTGGAAAAGAAGCTGGCCTCGCAGGGCATGATGCTGCTGTACGCGGTGGCCTGGCCGCCGCAGGGCATCTTCGCCAATAAAGACCTGAAGAAGGTCGAAGACCTGAAGGGCCTGAAATGGCGCGCCTACAGCCCGGTCACGGCCAAGATCGCCGAACTGGTGGGCGCGCAGCCCGTGACCGTGCAGCAGGCCGAGCTGGCCCAGGCCATGGCCACCGGCGTGATCGATTCGTACATGTCGTCGGCCTCGACCGGCTACGACACCAAGACCTACGAATACATCAAGAAGTGGTACGACACCCAGGCCTGGCTGCCCAAGAACGCCGTCATCGTCAACAAGAAAGCCTACGATGCCCTGGACCCGGCCACCCAGCAGGCCCTGAAGAAGGCCGGCGCGCAGGCCGAGGAACGCGGCTGGAAGCTGTCGGAAGAAAAGAACAAGTGGTACCAGCAAGAGCTGACCAAGAACGGCCTGCAGATCGTCACGCCCACGCCCGAGCTGCAATCCGGCATGACCAAGATCGGCGAGCGCATGATCGACGACTGGCTCGAACGGTCCGGCGGCGACGGCAAGGCCATGGTCGAAGCCTATCGCAAGATGTAAAGCTGCATGCGCCGTTTTCTCGATACCTTGTACGGCGCGGCCGGCCTGCTGGCCGGCCTGTGCATGATCGGCGTGCTGGCCTCGGTGCTGGCCGCCATCATCGCCCGCCAGATGGGCTGGAACATCCCGGGCACCGACGCCTACGCGGGCTACTTCATGGCCGCCGCCGGCTTCCTGGCGCTGGCCAGCACCTTCAAGCACGGCGAGCACATCCGCGTCACCCTGCTGCTGAACTCGCTGCCGCGGCGCGCGGGCTGGCGGCTCGACGTGTTCGCACTGGCCGCCGGCACGGTGCTGGCGGCGGCGTTCGCGTACTTCAGCATCAAGTTGGCGCACGATTCGCACGCGTATAACGACATTTCCACTGCCAACGACGCCACGCCGCTGTGGATCCCGCAGATCAGCATGGCGGTCGGCACCGTGCTGTTCCTGGTGTCCCTGGTCGACGAGCTGGTGCGCCGCCTGCGCGGCCTGCCCGCCCCCTCTTCGCATCAAACCCATGAATGAAGTCCTGGTCATCACCCTGCTGATCGTCTCGATCTTCGCCCTGCTGGGCTGCGGCGTCTGGGTCGGCCTGACGCTGGCGGGCACCGCCTGGATCGGCATGGAGATCTTCTCCAGCCGGCCGGCCGGCGACGCCATGGCCGTCACGATCTGGGGCGCGGCGTCCAGTTGGACACTTACTGCCCTGCCCCTGTTCCTGTGGATGGGCGAGATCCTGTTCCGCACGCGCTTGTCCGAAGACCTGTTCAAGGGCCTGGCGCCGTGGCTGAACCGGCTGCCCGGCCGGTTGCTGCACACCAACGTCATCGGCTGCGCGATTTTCGCGGCGGTGTCGGGCTCGTCGGCGGCCACCTGCGCCACCGTGGGCAAGATGACCATCCCGGAACTGAAACGGCGCGGCTACCCCGAAGACAAAGTGCTGGGCACACTGTCGGGCGCCGGCACGCTGGGCCTGCTGATCCCGCCCTCGATCATCATGATCGTCTACGGCGTGGCGGCCGACGTTTCCATCGCGCGGCTGTTCATCGCCGGCATCGTGCCCGGCATCCTGCTGGCGGCGCTGTTCATGGGCTACATCGCCTGGTGGGCGATGCGCAACCCGGGCCGGGTACCTGCCGCCGACCAGCACATGACGCTGCGCCAGAAGCTGTATCAATCGCGCCACCTGATTCCGGTGCTGCTGCTGATCGCCGCGGTGCTGGGGTCGATCTACGCCGGCATCGCCACCGCCACCGAGGCCGCCGCCATCGGCGTGGTGGGCGCGCTGATCCTGTCGGCCGTACAAGGCTCGCTGACGCTCTCGACCTTCACCCAGTCGCTGATGGGCGCCACCCGCCTGTACTGCATGATCGCCCTGATCCTGGCGGGCGCCCAGTTCCTGACGCTGTCGATGGGCTATATCGGCTTGCCGCGCGCGCTGGCCGAATGGATCGGCGGCCTGGGCCTGTCGCAGTTCGGGCTGGTGATGGCGCTGATGGTCTTCTTCATCATCCTGGGCTGCTTCCTGGACGGCATCTCGATCGTGGTGCTGACCATGGGCGTACTGCTGCCCACCGTGCAGGCGGCCGGCATCGACCTGATCTGGTTCGGCATCTTCGTGGTGTTCGTGGTCGAGATGGCGCAGATCACCCCGCCAGTGGGCTTCAACCTGTTCGTGCTGTCCGGCATGACCGGCCGCGAGCTGCCCTATATCGCCCGCGCCTCGCTGCCCATGTTCTTCCTGATGATCGTCGCCGTGCTGCTGCTGTACCTGGTGCCCGGCATCGCCACCTGGTTGCCCCAACACATGCGCCTGTAGCGCCCCATCGAAGGCGCGCCCGCCCCGGCCATGGGGCGGGTGCATTGTCGCCGACGGCGCGGCGGCCATCCGTCGCCACGCCACCGGCATCGCTGCCCGGCCACGAGCCGGGCGACTAAAAGTTGTACCGGAGGAAACACCATGAAGAAAACCGCGATTGCGCTGCTGGCCTTGAGCGGGCTGGCGGCGGGCACCGCAGCGGCCGACACCAGCGTGACGCTGTACGGCATCGCCGACATCAGCATGCGCTACCTGAGCCGCGGCAGCCAGGAAGACGGCAGCCGCTTCGGTCTGGCCAACGGCGCCATTTCGAACAGCCGCTGGGGCCTGCGCGGCACCGAAGACCTGGGCGACGGCATGAAGGCCTTCTTCCGCCTGGAAAACGGCTTCAACGTGCAAGACGGCACGGAATCCGTGGACGGCAAGAGCTTCAGCCGGCTGGCCTACCTGGGCCTGGACGGCGGCGGCCTCGGCATCCTGACGCTGGGCCTGCAGAACACCCCAATGTTCAACCTGCTGGCCGATCATTTCGATCCGCTGACCGTGGGCAACTACGACCAGAACGCCTGGCTACCCGCCGCCATGTCGCGCGTGCGCACCAGCAACATGGTCACCTACGCCAACACGCTGGGCGACCTGGCGCTGGTGCTGTCGTACGCCAACGGCGAAGACTACGATGACCAGAAGGTCGGCTCGCAATACGGCGCGTCGTTGCGCTACACCTTCGGCCAGTTCGCCGTGGGCGGCGCCTACCAGCACACGTATTCGGACACCAGCGCCGACGACCGCCAGCGCGTCTGGAACCTGAACGCCTCGTACCAGTTCGAGAGCGCCAAGGTGTTCGCCGGCTACTTCAACGGCCGCGACGAGACCGGCTTCGTCAATGCCGTGATGGGTGGCACCCCGGTGGCCGGCCTGGACCGCGAAGACGACGGCTACTTCGCCGGCGTGACCTGGCAGGCCACGCCGCGCTGGGCATTGACGGGCGCGGCCTACTACGACCGCAGCAAGAACGTGGTCGAGTCCGGCGACAAGGGCAAGCGCTATGCGCTGGTGGCGGTGGCGGAATACGCCCTGTCCAAGCGGTCGCAGGTATACGCCACGATCGACTACAACAAGGTGAAGGACGCCGCCCGCGACGAGATCGCGGGCAGTGGCAGCCAAGTCGGCGCGGCGGTCGGCTTCCGGCATATTTTCTGAACCGGCCCGGCGCATCGGACAGACGGGGCTTCGGCCTCGTTTGTTTTTTGGGGCGTCGTTGGGTTGCCGATGGGTGTCAGACACCTTGGCGCGAACCCGGCTCGGGCAATGGCATCGGGGGTGCCGCGCCATGGAGTCTGACACCTGCCGCATCAATCCTGTAGCGGCTCTACCCTGCTGCGTCTATCTTGGCCCGACGCCAACTTACTGTGTCTATCCGGGCCCGGCTGTATCTGCACTGCTGCTGCGATGTCCGCCGGCGACTACGGGTCCAGCCCGGCGATGCAGGCGTTGACCTGCTGGCGTAGCCATTGGTGCGAGGCGCTGCGGTCGTTGCGCTCGTGCCAGAGCTGGGTGAAGCGCATCTCGTCCAGGCTGAGCGGATGCGGATGGGCGACCAGGTCGGCATGGCGCCGCAGCTTGGCCGCCACCCGGGACGGCGTGGTCATCAGCCAGTCGGTGCCGGTAAGGATGTCGGGCGCCGACAGCAGCGACGCCACGGTGATGGCCACATCGCGCCGCCGGCCCAGGGCCGCCAGCGCCTGCTCGACCACCCCCAGCATGCCGCCGCTTTGCCGCGGCATGACCATGTGCTTGTGGCGCACGAACTCGTCGACCGTCAGCTCGCCCGCTTCGAGGGGATGCCCGGCCCGCGCCAGGCAGACATAGTGGTCGCGGAAAAGCTCGGTGTGATGGATGGGATAAGTGAACGTGGCGTCGGACGCCAGGCAGAGATCGACCTGGCCGGACAGCAGCAGTTCTTCCGCCGTGCTGTTGTTGATGATCTTGGTGTGCAGCGTGACGTGCGGCGCGATGCCAGCGATCGTTTTCGCCAGCTCGGGCAGCAGGATGTACGACCCGTAGTCGGACACGCCTATCGTGAAGCCCACCTGCGCCGAACCGGGGTCGAACACGGGCTGGTCGGCCAGGATATTCTGCAGCAGGCTGATCGAATGGCTGACGCCCTGGCTGATCTCGATGGCCTTGTTGGTGGGCAGCATCCCCGACGCCGACCGGATGAAGAGCGGGTCGCGGAAGATCAGCCGCAAGTTGCCCAGCCCCTTGCTGACCACGGATTGCGTCAGGTCCAGGCGATCCGCCGCGCGCGATACGTTGCGCTCGGACATGATCGCCTCGAAGATGCGCAAATCCATTAAGTCAAGGTGCTTTCTGCCCATAACGGTTCTTGATGGCGGAGGCTGAAATTTTACCCTGCAGGAAATCGGCATGGATGGATTTCGGGTTGCGCCTGGCCGGGTCGCCCATGCCACCGCCGCCCGGCGTGCGGATGCGCAGCAGGTCGCCCTTCTTCAGCGGCGTGGCCGAGCTGGTCGAGGGCAGCACCTGCGCCTGCGGCGTATCGGGGTTCAGGATGAACGCCCCGACCGCGCCATCGCCGCCGCCGTTCACGCCCTTGGCGGCAAACCGCTGCCGGGCGCTGCGCAAGGCCACGGTCATCTCGTCGCCGTACATCCGCAGGTCGCGCGTGATGCCCATGCCGCCGCGGAATTCCCCGGCGCCGCCCGAGTCTTCGGCCAGCTCGTAGCGTTCCACCACCACCGGGAACTCCAGTTCCATCGACTCGACCGGCAGGTTGGAGGTGTTGGTCATGTGCACATGCACGGCATCCATGCCGTCGTTCGCGCACGAGGCCCCCTGGCCGCCGCAGAAGTTCTCGTAGTCGATGAAGAAGATGCCCGTCCTGGGATCCCGGCCCGACAGGATGGTGCCATGGAACGGCCCGCTGAAGGCCATCTGCCGCGGCGGGCAGGCCTGCCCCAGCGCGATCATCAGGACATCGGCCAGGATCATCGAGGTAATGTTGCGCGAGCTGACCGCGGCGGGCGCGACGGGATTGACGACCCGGCCCTCGGGGGCAATGACCCGCACCGCGCGGAACAGCCCCTCGTTGATCGGCCCGGCGGGGTCGGCGAAACTTTTCAGCACGTAGTAGACCGTGGCCAGCGTGTGCGGCCACGGGATGTTCTTGCCGCTGCCGATCTGCGCGCCGCAATCCGACAGGTCGATGACGATCTCGCCATCACCGATGGCCACCGAGGCCGCCAGCCGCACCGGGTGGTCGGAAATGCCGTCCTCGTCCAGCCAGTCTTCGGCACGATACACGCCCGGCCGCATGGTGGCCCGTATTCTTTCCTTGACGCGCCGCTCGGTGCCGGAAAGCATCTCGTCCAGCGACATTTCCATCGCCGGGCGGCCGAACTTGTCGAACAAGTCCCCCAGCCGCACCGCGCCGCGCTCTACCGCGGCCACCTGGGCCATCAGGTCGCCCTGGCCGAAATGCGGGGTGCGGGAATTGAGCAAGAACATTTCCACCACGTCGCGGTTCTGCTTGCCCGCGGTGTAGATGCGCAACGGCGGGATGCGAATGCCTTCCTGGAAGATGCTGACCGAATCGCCCGCCTCGCTGCCCGGCACTCGCCCGCCCACGTCGGAATGGTGGGCCACCGCCACGGCGAAGGCCACCGGCTCGCCGTCGACGAACACCGGCACCGCGACAGTGCAGTCGTTCAGGTGCGTGACGCCGACGATATACGGATCGTTGGCCAGGAAGGCGTCGCCGGGCTGCAGCGTGCCGGCCGGGAAGCGCTTCAGGATCTGCGGCACCAGCCTCAACGTGGCGCCCAGGTGGGCCGGCGCGTTGGCGGCCAGCGACAGGGTGCGCCCCTGGATGTCGCAGATGGCGGTCGAGCAGTCGCCGCGCTCTTTGATGTTCGGCGAATAGGCCGTCCTGATCAGGCTGGCCAACATTTCCCGGGTGCAGGCATTCAGGGCGCTGGCGATGATTTCGGTGGTTCCGGTAGGCATGGTTTTCCGTTCAATGCTGGGTCTGGATGGCGCCGCGATGCCGCATCACCAGGTGATCTCGATGTTGAGCCAGGTGTCGATGCGAGCGGTGAAGCCCGGCGGGACGATGGTCGTGCTGTCCATCTGCTCGATGATGGCGGGGCCGGCCAGCACATGGGCAGGCTTGAGCTGCGCGCGGCGATACACCGGGCACCGGACGGACGCGTCGTCATCGAAGTACGCGTCGCGGTATTCGACCGGGTCCGGCAAGGTGTCCTGCGCGGCCGGCGGGTGGCTTTCGAGCGTGGGCCGGGGCACCGGCACGATGGCGTCCAGCCGCAGAGTCACGAAGTCGATGTGGCTGTCGGCTTGGCGGTAGCCGTACATGCCTTCGTGGGCGCGGTGGAAGCTTTCGCGCACCGCCTGCAGGCACGCGGCATCGACCGGCCCGCCAGGCACCGGGATGGTCAGTTCGTGGTTCTGGCCCGCGTAGCGCACGTCGGCAAACCGTTCGTAGTACAGCGCCGACAGGTCCCCGTCGTGCTGGTCCAGGTTGCGCCTGGCCTGCTGTTCCATCGCGGCGAAGGTCGAGGCCAGCGTGTCGTGGATGGCGGGGTCGGTTTCGCCGATCAGCCGGGTCTGGCTCAGGTTCTGCTGGACGTCCTTGGTCAGCACGCCCAGGGCGCAGAATACGCCGGCGTTGCGGGGCACCAGGACGCCGGCCATGCCCACTTCCCGGGCAACCGAGGCGGCATGCAGCGGGCCGGCCCCGCCCAGCGCGATCAGGGTGAAGGTCGAGGGATCGATGCCGCGCTCCACCGACACCACCCGCAGCGCCTGGGCCATGTTGGCCTCGGCCAGCGCCACCACCGCCGCCGCAGCCGCCGTCAGGCTCGCCCCCTTCGGCCCGGCGATGTGCTGTTCGATGACTTCGCGGGACTTGGCCGCATTGATCTTCAGCGCGCCGTCGAGCAGGTACTGCTGGTTCAGGCGACCCAGAACGATGTTGGCGTCGGTCACCGTGGCGTGCTGGCCGCCCGTTTCGTAGCAGGCCGGGCCCGGGTTGGCGCCCGCGCTTTCCGGCCCCACGTTCAGCATGCCGCCTTCGTCGACTTTGGCGATGCTGCTGCCGCCGGCGCCGATGGTATGGATATCGTGCGACGTGACGCGGATGGGGTAGCCCTTGATGACCCGCTGGAAGGTCTTCTGCGCCTTCCGGTCGCGGATCAGGCACACCTCGGTGCTGGTGCCGCCCATGTCGAACGTGATGAGGTCGTGGTTGCCGGTCAGGCCGCCCATGAATTCGGCGCTGCTGACGCCGCCGCTGGGGCCCGAGAACAGCGTGTCGATCGGACGCTGCCCGGCCGTCTCGGGGCTGAAGACGCCGCCGCTGGAGCTCATCACCTTGGGCGCGGCCATGATGCCCAGCTCGGCGATGGCGCGGCTGAACTTGTGGAAGTAGCTGCTGGTGATGGGAATCAGCGAGGCATTGATGGCGGTCGACACGAAGCGCTCGTATTCGCGGAATTCCGGCATGATCTCGAACGACGTCACCACATGGGCGTCGCTCCAGACTTTGCGGATCAGCTCGCCCGCCTGCTGCTCGTGGCTGGGGTTCTTGTACGAATTGACGAAGCACACCGCCACGCTGCTGACGCCGGCGCCGCGCAGCGCATCCACGGCGGCCATCACGTCGGGAATCGACAGCGGCGCCAGCACCTGGCCATCGGCGCCCATGCGCTCGCCGACCTCCATGCGCAGGTGGCGAGGCACGGGAACCTGGGGCTTCTGCCTGAACGGATCGTACAGGCCCGGCCGCTTCTGCCGGCCGATTTCGAGCAGGTCGCGAAAGCCCCGGGTGGTGATCAGGCCGGTCTTGGCGCCCTTCCATTCGAGCAGCGCGTTGGTCGCGACGGTGGTGCCCAGCCCCACGAACGATACCTGCTCGCCCCGGACGCCCACCCGCTCGAACAATTCTTTCAGGCCGGCCAGCGGCGCAAGGTGCGGCTGGGCCGGCGTGGACGAGACCTTGTGGCTGTATGTCTTGCCGGTGCTTTCTTCTATCAGGAACAGATCCGTGAACGTGCCGCCCACGTCTATTCCTACACGATAGCTGGACTTCATTGCGGGAACCCTTCGATGGTGTCGACTATTGGGCGGGAATGCCCAGTGCGGTGATCAGCTTGCGATAAGCGGCCAGTTCGGCATCGATATACGACGCAAACGCGGCCGGCGGCTTGACGCCGGGCGTGGCGCCGATTTCGATGAAGCGCTGCTGCAGCTCGGCGGACTGCATCGCCTTGTCGAGCGCCCGGCTCAGGACGTCGATGCGGTCGCCGGGCGTACCGGCCGGAGCCAGCACACCCCACCAGGTCACGAAGTCGAAACCGGCGAATCCGGCTTCGACCAGCGTGGGAACCTGCTGCAGCGCGGGGATGGGAAAGCGCTGGACGCCGGTGACGGCCAGCGCGCGCGTCTTGCCCGACCGGATGAACGGCAGGGCCGCCGGAATGCTGTCGACCAGGAAATCGGTTTCGCCGCCAGCCAGCGCGATCTCGGCCGCGCCGCTGCCTTTATAGGGAATGTGCAGCAGCTTGATGCCGCCCGCCGCGGCGAACTTCTCGGCCGCCAGGTGGGTGGGCTGGCCCAGCCCGGCGGACCCGAACGTCAGTTCCTTGTTTTTCCCGGCGGCGACGAGGTCGGCCGGGGTGCGGTAACCGCTTTGCGTATTGACCACCAGCACGCTGGGGCCGCTGGCCAGTTCGGCGACGGGCGCGAAATCCCCGACCGGGTCGAACGGCAGGTGCTTGAACAGGGAAGGATTGATGACATGCCCGCTGGAAGTGAACAACAGCGTGTAGCCGTCGGGTTTGCTCTTGGCCACGTGGTTGGTGCCGATGTTGCCCGAGGCGCCCGGGCGGTTGTCGATCAGCACCGACACGCCCAGGTCTTTGGCCAGCGCCTGCCCCACCAGCCTGGCCATGATGTCCGTGCCGCCGCCTGGGCTGTACGGCACCACGATGGTGATGGATTCGGTGGGAAACCCCGCGGCTTGCGCCGGGCCGGCACAGGCCAATGCCGTGCCCAGCAAAAGACTCTTGACGAACTTGTTCATCGGCGACCCCTGGATGGTGATGCGTTGCTCGAATGATTCGAGCGCCCATCTTAAGAGTCGCCATGGGGGCCAACAATATCGCGGCGGGAGGAATGCAGTATTCCCGAATGGAATAGTCGGGAGGTGCGAGTGGAACCATTGGTGTCAGACACCCTTCGGGGTGTCTGACACCTGGCTACGTTCGGGCCGTTCGGCAGGTGTCTCTCCCCGTGGCAGGTGTCTGACTCCTTGGCGCGCGAGGACCCGGGCCAGGGCGAAGGCGCTGTTCGCGCCAAGGTGTCTGACACCCCCCGGGCCCTGCCCCGATGCCCCTACAACACCGCCATGCGGCTGTTCAACAAGTCGGTGACCAGCATGTGGCCCGGTGCGTGGGTGATGCAGAATTCGGGCCGCACCGCCGCCACCACCGATTGCGGCGTAACGCCGCAGGCCCAGAACACGGGGATCTCGCCGGGCCGGATCTCGACCGGGTCGCCGTAGTCGGGGCGGTTGATATCGGCGATGCCGATCTCGGCCGGATCGCCCAGATGCACGGGCGCGCCGTGCACCGACGGAAAGCGCGAGGTGACCTGGATGGCGCGGATGGCGTCGGCCGCCTTCAACGGGCGCATCGACACCACCAGCGGGCCGCGGAACGGCCCGGCCGGCTCGGTGGGAATCGAGGTCCGGTACATCGGCACGTTGCAGCCCTGCTCGATGTGGCGCACCGGCAGGCCGTTGTCCAGCATGGCCTCTTCGAACGAGAACGAGCAGCCGATCAGGAAGGCCACCAGGTCGTCGCGCCACAAGTCGCGCACATCGGTGGGCTCGCCGGCCAGTTGGCCGTCGCGCCACACGCGATAGCGGGGAATGTCGCTGCGCACGTCGATATCGCGCCCCAGCGTGGGCAAGGACGGATCGCCCGGCTCGGACACCGCCAGCAGCGGGCACGGCTTGGGGTTGCGCTGGCAGAAGCGCAGGAAATCGGCCGCCACGTCGGCCGGCAGGATCGCCAGGTTGGCTTGCACGTGGCCGGGCGCGATGTTGGCGGTGGGGCCGGCCAGGCGGCCGGCGCGCGCCTGCAGGCGCGCCCGGTGGGCGGCACCGGTTTCAGGGGTGTGTGTCATGTCGCTATCCGGCGGCGCGGCCCGCGTGCGGGCGCGCCGGCTTGTCAAACGGGATCAGGAACGCAGCAAGTCCTCGACCGCCATGCCGATCGCCAGGATGCGTCGGTCGGCGCCGTTGGCGCCGGCCAGCATCAGGCCGGCCGGCGCGGTGCCGGCCGCGTGGCACGGTACCGACACGGCGCAGCCGTCCAGGAAGTTGATCAGCGTGGGGTTGCGCAGGATCAGCCCGTTGGCCGCGTAGTAGGCCTCGTCGCTGGCGGTGATTTCGGCCACCGTGGGCGCCGCCACCGGCACCGTGGGCAGCAGCAGCGCGTCGTAGCCGGCGATGCGGTGTTCCACCGCGGCCACCCAGGCCTCGCGCGCATCGAGCAGGTCCAGGTAGTCGGCGGCCGACATGTCCTGGCCGCGGCGGATGCGCGACACCACGCGCGGATCGTAGCGGTCGGCCTTGCGGGAAATCAGGTCGCGATGCCAGGCCCAGGCCTCGGAAGCCGTGAAGCCGCCCTTGGCGTTGATGGCGGCCAGCTGGGCGAACTCGGGCACGTCGATTTCGTCGACCAGCGCGCCGGCGGCCGACAGGCGCGACACGGCGGCGGCGAACGCGGCCGCCACGTGCGCGTCCATGCCGTCCAGTGCCAGCGTGGTGGGCACCGCCAGGCGCAGGCCGCGCAGGGCCGCGGGTTGCCATTCGGCGACGTCGTCGCCGGCCAGGATGGCGTCCAGGGTGGCGCAGCAGCGCACGGTGGGCGCCATCGGGCCGATGGAATCCAGGCTGGCCGACAGCGGCAGCACGCCCGCCATCGACACGCGCCAGGCGCTGGGTTTGAAGCCCGCCAGGCCGCACAGCGCGGCCGGGATGCGCACCGAGCCGCCGGTGTCCGAGCCGATGGCGCCCAGCGCCATGCCGTCGGTGACCGACACTGCCGCGCCCGACGACGAGCCGCCGGGAATGCGGCCGCTGGCGCGGTCCCAGGGGTTGAGCGGCGTGCCGTAGTGCGGGTTGACGCCCAGCCCCGAATACGCGAATTCCACCATGTTGGTGCGGCCGATGATGACCGCGCCGGCGGCCAGCAGGCGCTGCACCACCACCGCGTGCTCGTCGGCCGCGGGCTCGCCCTGGCGCGCCACCGAGCCGGCCAGCGTGGTTTCGCCGGCCACGTCGAACAGGTCTTTGATGGAAATGGCCAGGCCGTCGATGGGCGAGCGCGACAGCCCGGCCGCGCGCAGCGTGTCGGACGCCTGCGCGGCCGCACGGGCCTGTTCGGCATACAGGCGCGTGAATACGCGCGCGCCCTCGCCGGCCGGATCCGTGGCGCGGGCCAGCGCGGCCTCGGTCAGTTCGACCGAGCTGGCGCGGCCTTGCTGCAAGGCCGCGGCGGTATCGTTCAGGGTGGAAAGCATAAGGTCCTCGTGCCGCGCAGGCGGCGTGCAAATCGGTCGATGTCGGGTGTGGCAGCGGCGTTCAGGCCACCTCGGGCAGCACCTCGACATCATAGCGGTGGCGCAGCGTGCGCTGGCGGCGCGGGTCGAACAATTCCATGATGAACGTCGCCGACGGCCGGATGCCGCCGATGGCGGCCACCGTGCCGCAGGTCATGCCGGTGCCGTCGGGCAGCGGCTGGCCCTGCGTGTAGCCGGCGATCAGCTCTTGCGGCGTGCGCAGCGAGGCCAGCGTGCCTTCCTGGTACAGCACTTCGGCACCGTTCTCGACGATGGTGGCGCGGATGACCAGCTCGTCCCAGTAGTCGGCCACGTCGGCCAGGCGCCAGGCCGCGGCGCCCACCGGCTTGGCGCAGACCTGCTTGGACAGCGCCACGCTGTGCGATTCCAGCTTGCGGTCGGTATGGTCCGACGCGATGCTGACGTACAGTTCGCCGCCGACGGCGAACACGAAGGTCTCGACCTCGCCCGACGAGGCCTCGCCCACCGCCTGGATGCGGGCGGCCTGGGTCAGCTGATTGTCGGCGATGCGGTAGTACAGCGGCACGCTGCTGGGGCGCGGCACGCCGATGGCGGCCAGTTCTTCGATGTGGTGCTCGATGGCGGCGCGGTCGCGTCCGGCCCAGCCCGCCACCACCAGGTTGCGGATATCGGCCTCGACGGTGCGCGCGGCGCCGTCGGATTCGACTTGGAATACAGCTTTCATGAGAATTCCTGCATCAGACTAGATGAATAAAACGCGCGCGTCAGCCGAACACGCGCGGCAGCCACAAGGCCAGGTCGGGAATGAAGGCCAGCAGCGCCAGCATCACGAACATGGCCAGCACGAACGGCAGGCTGCCCACGATGACCGCGCCCATGTTGCCGCTCTTGCGCAGGCTTTGCACCACGAACAGGTTCAGGCCCACGGGCGGGGTGATCAGCGCCGCCTCGACCAGCACGATGATGACGATGCCCAGCCAGATCGGGTCGTAGCCCAGCGCGATCATGATGGGCGCCACGATGGGAATCGTGGTGATCATCATCGACAGCGTTTCCATGAAGCAGCCCAGCACCAGGTAGAACAGCACCACGATCAGCAACATCCAGCCCGGCGACAGCCCCAGGCCGGTAATCGAGCGCGTCAGCGCGTCGGTCAGGCCGGTGGCCGACATCACGAAGTTCAGGAAGCTGGCCGCGATCACGATCAGCATGATCATGGCGGTAGACCGCATGGTGCCTTCGATGGCGTCGCGCAGCATGGGCCAGTTCAGCCGGCCGAAGCAGGCGGCCAGGATCAGCGCGCCCAGCACGCCCAGGGCGGCCGCCTCGGTGGGCGTGGCCAGCCCGGCGTAGATCGAGCCCACCACCAGGAAGAAGATGCCCAGCGGCGGCGCCAGGTGCACCAGGCTGGCCAGGCGCTGCCCCCAGGTGGCCCGGATCTTGTGTCCGCCCCATTGCGGCTTGATCAGGCAGGCCAGCACCACCATCAACATGAACAGCGCGGCCAGACCGAAGCCCGGCAGGATGCCCGCCAGGTACAGCTTCGGCACTGACGAGTTGGTCAGCACGCCGTAGATCACCAGGTTGATCGAGGGCGGGATCAGGATGCCCAGCGTGCCGCCGGCGGCCAGGCTGCCCAGGAACAGCGGCTCGTTGTAGCCGTACTTCTTGATCTGCGGGATGGCGACGGTGCCCACCGTGGCGGCGGTGGCCACGCTGGAGCCCGACGTGGCCGAGAACAGCGTCGAGGCGCCGATGTTGGCGTGCATCAGGCCGCCCGGCAGCCACGACAGCCATAGGCTCATCGCGCTGTACATGCGTTCGGCGAAGCCGGAACGCAACAGCACTTCGCCCAGCATGATGAACAGCGGAATGGCCACCAGCAGGAATTCGTTGTTGGTGCTCCAGGAGATCTCGCCGATGGCGCGCGTCAGCGGCAGCATCGAGTACAGCGGGTCCAGGATCAGGCCCAGCACCCCCAGGGCGGCGCCGACGGGGATCGAGATCCCGATCAGCACCAGCAGCAGAATCAGGGCGGTAGCGATCATGCGGCGTCTCCTTTGACCATGCGTTCGCCGGCGGCGGCTTCTTCTTCGGCTTCTTCCTGGGCCGAGCGCACCCCGCAAATGGCCTTGACCAGTGCCAGGTCGCCGGTGACCAGGGCCAGCGAGGCCCGCACCAGCATCATGGCGACGGTGAGGCACATCCACAGCAGGCCCAGCATCCACAGGCCCTGCGGGATCCATAGCGGCGTGGCCAGCGGCGTGTTGGCGGCCGAGTCGCGCACCCACGAGGTCTGCGCCATTTCCATGGCGAAATAGGTCAGGTAGACCATGAAAATGCCCAGCGCCACCAGCGACAGCCAGTCCAGCAGCGCCGACAGGCGCACCGGCAGGTACTGGTAGAGCACGTCCACGCGCACGTTGGCGCGCTGCAGGGTGGCGAATGCCAGCGCCCACGACGTGCTGATGGCGAAGGCATAGCTGGACAGCTCGTCGGCCCCGCCGGTGGTGAAGCCGAAGAATTTGCGCGCCAGCACGTCGAAGGAAATCAGCAGCACGCTGGCCAGGGTCAGCGCGCCGCCTACCCAGACGGCCACGCGCGAGCAGGACTCGGCGCAGCGCAACAGCGCGCCCAGCGTCCGGAAATGTTCAGGTCGGGTCATGCGTACTAGCCTCCACGGCCATCACGCGCGGCGCGCCCCGGGAAAGTCCCGGAAGCGCGCCGCGGCGCGGGCCGTTGTCGGTGTGGGGATGCGGCGGATTACTTCTTGGCGACCAGGCCGACTTCCTTGCCGATGGTCGCGTTGAAGTCATTGACGCACTGTGCCGAGCAGCGCGCGGCCCACTTGGGCAGCACCGCGTCGTTGAGCACCTTCTTCAGCAGCGTGCGGTCGGCGTCGGTGGGCTGCACCAGCACCATCTTGCCCTTGACGGGGTACGGGCACGCGGCCGCGCCGGTGTTGCAGTCGTAGCCTTCCTGGGTCTGGCGCGCGGCCGCGTCCCAGATGTCGTCGACCAGCTTGTCGATGTTGGTCTGCAGGAACGTGCGCACCTTCGGATCGAGCTTGTCCCAGGCCTTCTGGTTCACGGCGTGGATCTGCTGGTTCCAGTTGATGGGCAGCGCGTACAAGTGGGTGGACACCTCGTACCACTTGGCCGAGTAGCCCGACAGCGAACCGGTGATGGCGCAGTCCACCACCTTGTTCTGCAGCGCCGGCACCACTTCGCCGAACGCCATGGTGACGCTGCTGCCGCCCAGCGCCTCGACGAACTCCGCCGTGGTGCGGCTGCTGGTGCGCACCTTCTTGCCCTTCACGTCGGCCAGGCTCTTGATTTCGGCGTTGCAGAACAGCACCTGGGCCGGGTAGGTGGAAATGCCCAGCAGCTTGACGTTGGCGCCCTCGCCGTAGGTCTTGGCATAGACGGGCTCGAAGGCGCGGGTGACGGCGCGCGCGGTCTTCACGTCCGGCGCCAGGCCGGCCAGGTCGATGGCCTCGTTGATGGGATTGTCGCTGGCGAAATACGACAGCGTGGCGGTGCCGAACTCGATCACGCCCTGCGACATCAAGCGCAGCAGCTCGGGGCCCTTCAGGCCCATTTCGTTGAAGCCCTTGATGTCGGCGGTGACCTGCCCCTTGGACAGCTCGGGCACGGTCTTGGTCCAGAACGGTTTTTCGTAGTCGTTGTAGGCGGTCAGGTTGCTCAGGCCGCCCACCACTTTCAGGTGGGTCTTGGGCAGGTCCTGGGCGTGCGCGGCGGTTGCCAGCAGCGCGGCCGCGACAGCGGCGGTGATCAACGGCGTCTTCATGGGAAGTTCTCCTTGCAGGCGGGGTTCGATCACGCGCCGGGCCCCGTTACCCGCTGGCGCGCTGCAATCGGCCAACCGGCCGTCGCGCATTCGCAACCGGCCGTACTGCCGCGCATTGCACCGGGAGGGTCGGGCCCTGTCCAATCGTAAGTTCGGATGCCGAGGTATAAATTATTTTTAAGCCTCGGCGCGAGCGCCTGCCGGCAATGGCAGGAACGCAGCATTGGCGCGGCTTTGCGGCCAACGGGGGCCGTATCGGCCAGGCCGGCCGGCCCGCCGCGCCGGCCCGGTCAAGACCTAGGGCATCAGGGAAAATCCTAGGGCCCGCCGGCCCGTCAAACGACCACCAGCCGCCCGGGTTCGTGCGGAATATCCCGCCCGCCGGCGAAGGCCACCAGCAGTTCGCGGGCGCGGTCGCGCGCCTGGGCCAGGGTGGGCACCGCGAAGAACGGCAGCCCGAACGCGCGCGGATCCGGCACGATGGAGACGAACCCGGCGCAATAACGCCGCAGCCGCGCCATGTTCGAGGCCTGCCAGGCGACCATGTCGCGGCGGTCGGCCGCGCTCAGGTCTACGTTCAGGTCGGTGGCGATCAGCACGAAAGGCGTGGTGCCGCCCGCCAGCCTGTCCATGTCGCGCGCCCAGGCCTGCACCGCGCCGGCGCTGGCGTGGGGGCGGCGCGTCAGCACCAGGGGGTACTGGGTCACGTCGTGCAGGGCGTAAGTGTCCGGGTCCAGCCGCGCGGCCTGCGCAATGAGGTGGGTCATCCCTGTTTCCTTTACGGCTATTGCCGCGGTTCGATGATGAGAATGATATACATCCACATCAAGAGAGACTTACGGGATTGCGTCAACCTATGTCTAGAACCCGCCAATCGATGCTTACCCAGGCACCCCCGGCGGCCGACCCGGCCCACCTGCTGACGCCGTTCCAGGTGCAGGGGCCGCGCCAGAACCGGGGCATCACCGTGCCGCCGCACCGGCATGCCCAGGGCATGCTGCTGCAGGTGCAGGAAGGCATCACCGTGATGCACAGCGAAGGCCAGGTGCTGACCATGACGCCCGGGCGCGTCGGCTGGATACCGCCCGGCGCGCTGCACCAGGCCGACTGGTTCGGCCAGGCGCGCGGGCTGTTCCTGTACGTGCGCGCCGACCGCTGCGAGCGCCTGCCGGCGCAGTCGTGCGTGTGGCGGGCCGGCCCGCTGATCGACGCCCTGCTGGGCCGCCTGGCCGCCATGCCGCCGGCCGAGCGCGACCGCGCCCATACGGCGCGCCTGCTGGAGGTGCTGGCCACGGAATTGCGCCTTAGCGACGAACTGCCCCTGCCCTTGCCCATGCCGCGCGACCGCCGCCTGCGCGAACTGGCCGCGTCGCTGCTGGACCAGCCCGACGACGCCCGCGGCATCGACGCCTGGGCGCAGCGGGTGAACATGTCGTCGCGCACGCTGATGCGCCGCTTCCGCGGCGAGACCGGCGTCACGCTGGGGCAATGGCGGCAGCAGGCGCGCCTGCTGCGCGCGCTGGAAATGCTGGCCGCCGGCAAGCCGGTGACCGAGGTCGGCCTGGCGGTCGGCTACGAAAGCGCCAGCGCCTTCATCGGCAGCTTCCGCAACGCCTACGGCGTCACGCCCAGCCAGTATTTCGCGCGCCATTGACGCGCGCGCCGCGCGGGCGGCTACACGGCGGGCGGCAGCGGCCCCAGCCGGCCTTCGGCGGCCTGCTGGGCCAGCAGCGCAATGGCACGCGCCGCATGGCTGTCGGGCCCCTGCACCCAGGTGGCGGTGAAGGCCAGGTCGGGCAAGGGGTCCGCCTGCACGTCCAGCAGGCGCAGCTCGCCGCTGGCCAGTTCCTTGTCCAGGAACACGGGCGCGATGACGCTGGTGCCGATGCAGTCCAGCGTCATGCGCACCACCATCGACAGCGACGCGCTGCCGTACATGCGCGGCTCGCGCACGCCGGCGCGGGCCAGCATGTCGCGCACCATCTGGTAAGGACTGCTGCTGGACGGATAGGTGATGACGGGCAGCATGCCGATGCGTTGCAGGGTCAGGGGCTCGGGCCCCAGGGCCAGCCGCGGGCTGGCCACCCAGGCCAGCGGGTAGGCGCACAGCGGCAGGTTCTCGAAACGCGCCTCGAGCACCGGCCCCATCAGGAACGCCACGTCGATCTGGCGCGAAGTCAGGTGGCTGCGCAGCACCGGCGTGGTGTCCACTTCGATCTGCAGCACCAGGGCCGGATAGACGGCATGCACGTATTCGACCAGCGCCGGCAGCCAGGTCTGGACGATGGTCTCGGCCACGCCGATGCGCATGGGGCCGCGCATCACGTTCTGCTCGCGGGCGGCCTGCAGCATGTCGCGGCGCAGCTGCAGCATGCGCTCGGCGTGCGACAGTAGTTCGTGCCCCTTGCCCGTCAGGGTGACGCCGCGCGCGTCGCGCTCGAACAGGCGCACGCCCAGGTCGCGCTCGAGCGACGCGATGCGCTGCGAGACCGCCGGCTGGGTGGTGTTGAGCTTCTCGGATGCCGCCCGAAAGCTGCCCAGCGTCGACACCCAGAAGAAAGTTTCGATGTTTCGTAGATCGATCATGATGCGCTGCCGCCTGGTGGCAGAGCGTAGCACGCCCCGCCCCGGACGGCAGCGCGGGGCATCCCCCGGGCTCGCTACTTGGCCGCGCGCAGCCCGATGACCTTGCCGATGGTGTCGTTGAACTCGGCCACGCACTGGTCCGAGCACCGCGCGGCCCACTTGGGCAGGGTGGTCTCGACGGTGATCTTGCGCAGCAGCTCGCGGTCGGCCGTCGACGGCTGCACCAGCGTCATGTGGCCCTTGACCTCGTAGGGGCAGGCGGCCGCGCCGCTGTTGCAGTCGTAGCCTTCCTGGGTCTGGCGCGCGGCCGCATCCCAGATGTCGTCGACCATCTTGTCGATGTTGGTCTGCAGGAACGACTGCAGCGCCGGGGTGAAGCCGTCCCAGGTCTTCTGGTTGACCGCGTGCAGCACCTGGCTCCAGCTGATCGGCAGCGCGTACAGGTGGGTGGACACCTCGTACCACTTGGCCGAATAGCCCGACAGCGAACCGGTGATGGCGCAGTCCACCACCTTGTTCTGCAGCGCCGGCACCACTTCGCCGAACGCCATGGTGACGCTGCTGCCGCCAAGCGCCTGCACGAACTCGGATTGCGTGCGGCCCGCGGTGCGCACCTTCTTGCCCTTCACGTCGGCCAGGCTCTTGATTTCGGCGTTGCAGAACAGCACTTGGGCCGGATAGGTGGACACGCCCAGCAGCCTGACGTTGCCGGCCTGGCTGTAGTGCCTGGCGTAGATCGGCTCGAACGCCTCGGTGACCGCCCGCGCGGTCTTGGCGTCGGGGGAAATCCCGGCCAGGTCGACGGCTTCGTTGATGGGATTGTCGGCGGCGAAATACGACAGCGGCGCCGTGCCGAACTGGATCACGCCCTGCCCCATCAGGCGCAGCAGCTCGGGGCCCTTCAGGCCCATTTCGTTGAGCCCCTTGATGCGGGCCTGGACCCGTCCCTTGGACAGCTCGGGCACGGTCTTGGTCCAGAATGGCTGCTCGTAGTCCTGGTAGGCGGTCAGGTTGCTGAAGCCGCCGACCACCTGCAGGTCGGTCTTGGGCAGTTCCTGCGCCAGCGCGGACGCGGCACAGAACGACACGGCGGCCAGCGCCCCCAGGGCAATGCGCTTGTTCATGGAGAGTCTCCTTGTAGTTGTGGGATCGAGCTGCAGCCTGCCAGCCCTAGAACACGGCGAGCCGGCTGTTGACCAGGTCGGTCACCAGCATGTGGCCGGGCGCGTGCGTAATGCAGAATTCCGGCCGCGCGGTGGCGATCACCGATTGCGGCGTGACGCCGCAGGCCCAGAACACCGGGATCTCGCCGTCGCGCACCGGCACCGCGTCGCCATAGTCGGGTTGGTCCAGGCGTTCGATGCCGATCAGCGACGGATCGCCGATGTGCACCGGCGCGCCGTGCACCGACGGAAAGCGCGAAGTGACCTGGATGGCGCGGATGGCGTCGGCGGGCTTGAAGGGCCGCATCGACACCACCAGCGGGCCCGAGAACGGCCCGGCCGCGCGGGTCGGGATATTGCAGCGCCACATGGGCGCGTTGGACTGGCAGGCGATGTGGCGGATCTCGATGCCTTCGGCCAGCAGCGCTTCTTCGAACGAGAACGAGCAGCCGATCAAGAACGACACCAGGTCGTCGCGCCAGACATCGCGCACGTCGGTGGGTTCCTGCACCAGTTCGCCGTGGCGCCATACGCGGTAGCGCGGCAGGTCGGTGCGGATGTCGATGTCGTGCCCCAATTCCGGCAGCGCCGGGTCGCCTGGCTCGGACATGGCCAGCAGCGGACAGGCGCGCGGATTGCGCTGGCAGAACAGCAGGAAGTCGGCCGCCAGCGCGGCGGGCAGGATAGCCAGGTTGGCCTGCACATTGCCGGCGGCCAGGCCGGCGGTGGGCGCGGTCAACCGACCGTCGCGGGCGTCCATCCGCACGGCACGGCCGCGCCGCGGCGCGTCGTCCTGCAGGCTGGCTTGCAGCATGTCGTTCCCCTTTCGATGCGTGGCAAGCATTGCACCGCAAGGAGTCGCCGGGCGTCCAATCGTATGTTTCGATGCGGAGTGATCCGTTTTGCTTATCGCACCCCGTCTCCCAGCGCCGCGCTGTGCGCCTGGGCGAAATCGCACCCCAGTTGCGCCACGGTGGCGCGCAGGCGGTTGTCGGCGCCGCGCACCCAGCTGGCGGTGAAGACCAGGTCGGGCAGCTCGGCCTGCACGCGGAACTCGCGCAGCTCGCCGCTTTCGAGCTCGCGCGAAATCACCACGGGCGCGATCACGCAGGCGCCGATGCCGTCGCGCACCATGCGCACAATCGTGTTGAGCGACCCGCTGCCGTACATGCGCGGGGTGACCACCCCTTCCTGCACCAGCAGCTCGCGCACCAGCCGGTACGGCCAGGTGCTGGATGCGTGGGTGATGATGGGATAGGCCGCCACCCTGGCCAACGGCACGGGCTCCGGGCCCAGCTTCAGGCGAGGGCTGGCCACCCAGGCCAGCGGATACTGGCACAGCGGCAGGTTCTCGACATTGGCTTCCTGGATCGGCCCCATCAGGAACGCCAGGTCGAGCTGGTGCGACAGCAACTGCGCGCGCAAGGCCTGGCTGGTATCGACCTCGATCTCGAACATCAGGGCCGGATGGGCAGCGTGCATGTGTTCGATCAGCGCGTACAGCCAGGTATGGACGATGGTCTCGGACACGCCGATCCGGATGGTGCCCACCATGACGTCGCGCGCCCGCGCCACCTCGATCAGGTCCTGGCGCATGCGCAGCATGCGCTCGGCGTGGGGCAGCAGTTCGCGCCCCTTGGGCGTGAGCGTCACGCCGCGCGCGTCGCGTTCGAACAGGCGCACCCCCAGGTCGCTTTCGAGCGAGGCGATGCGCTGCGAAATGGTAGGCTGGGTGGTGTTCAGTTTCTCGGCCGCCGCGCGGAATCCGCCCAGCGAAGAAGCCCAGAAGAAAGTTTCGATATTTCGCAGATCTATCATTGCGCGGTTCCGTAAGGCGGCGATCAGCGTATCATGTGTGCCGCCCGGGGCCTGTCGCCTCCGGCCAGGCCGGCTTGCGCCGGCCGCTGCTTTTCCCGCCCCAAGGAGACCGCATGCACCGGGCCAACGCCGGGCCTGCCCCCGCCGCCTCGCCACCGTCCGCCGCCCGCCCGCCCTCGGCACGCCCGCTGGCCGGCATCGTGTTGTTGATCCTCTCGACCTGGATACTCTCGTGCCTGGACGCCAGCGGCAAATGGGTCATGGCGGCCGGCGTGCCGCTGCTGGTCCTGTGCTGGGTGCGCTACCTGGTGCACTTGCTGCTGGTGCTGGCCCTGGTGATGCCCAGGCGCGGCCTGGCCGTCCTGCGCAGCGCCCGCCCGCGCGAACAGCTGCTGCGCGGCGGCTCGATGCTGTGCGCCACCCTGTCCTTCTTCACCACGCTGAGCTACATGCCGCAGGCCGAAGCCACGGCCATCAATTTCCTGGCGCCGCTGATCGTGCTGGCGCTGGCGCCCTGGGTGCTGAAAGAACCCCCCCGCATGTCGCGCTGGGTGGCCGCGGCCGTGGCCTTCGTCGGCGTGCTGATCATCATCCGTCCGGGCGGCGGGCTGCATCCGCTGGGCGTGTTCTTCGGCCTGCTGACGGCCTGCTGCTTCGCGGCCCAGTTCATCGCCACGCGCCGCGTGGCCGGCGACGATCCCTACACGTCGCTGATCTGGAGCGGCGCGGTAGGCACCGTCTGCCTGACCCTGGCGCTGCCGCTGATCCTGCCGCCCGCCCTGCCGCTGCTGCGCGAGCTCAGCCCGGGCAACTGGATGCTGCTGGTCTCTACCGGGATATCCGGCGCGCTGGGGCACCTGCTGCAGATCGGCGCCTACCGCAACGCGGCGGCGTCCACCCTGGCGCCGTTCGTCTACCTGCAGATCGTCAGCGCCACCGCGGTGGGCTGGCTGGCGTGGGGGCATTTCCCCGATGCGCTGACCTGGCTGGGCATCGCCATCATCTGCGGCAGCGGCATCGTCATCGGCCTGATCGAATGGCGCCGGGGCCGCGCCATGGCCCTACGGGCCCGCGCATGACGCCATCGGGCAGCCTGGCGGCCAAGCCGCACCAGATGCGGCGGTCCATGGCGGCACGGGCCGCCTGAATACCGCCCGCGCCGGCCTCAGCTGGCCAGGCGGCCGGCGGCCAGCACTAGCTGGCGGCCGCAGCGCGCCGCCAACTGCGTGTCGTGCGTCACCAGCACCAGCGTGGTACCGTGCTCGCGGTGCAGGTCGAACATCAGGTCGATGACGGTGGCGCCGGTGGCCGCATCCAGGCTGCCGGTGGGCTCGTCGGCGAACAGCAGGTCGGGCTGCACCACGAAGGCGCGCGCCAGCGACACCCGCTGCTGCTCGCCCCCCGACAGCGTGCGCGGGTAATGGTGCAGGCGCTGGCCCAGCCCGACCCGCTGCAGCATGGCCTGCGCGGCCTCGCGCGCCGGCTGGCCGGCCAGTTCGAGCGGCAGCATGACGTTTTCCAGGGCGGTCAGGTTGGGCAGCAGCTGGAACGACTGGAACACGAAGCCCACATGGCGCGCGCGCAGTTGCGCGCGGCCGTCTTCGTCCAGCGAGAACAGGTCTTGCCCGGCCAGGCGCACGGTGCCGGCCGAGGGAACATCCAGCCCCGCCATCAGTCCCAGCAAGGTGGACTTGCCCGAGCCCGAGCTGCCGGTAATGGCCACGGCGCTGCCGGCGGCCACCGTAAAATCGATACCTTCCAGGATCGACAGCGTGCCGCCGGCGTCGGAAACCTGTTTGCCCAGCCCAGAGACTTCGATCGAGACCTTGCTATCCATGCGCCTATTCTTCCGTTTGTTTGCGGCCGCCGCACTGGCGGCCGGCCTGGCCGCGCCCGCTGCCCACGCTCAGACCGCCAGCCAGCCGTCAGGTTCCGCAGCCCGCACCCTGCTGGTGGTGGGCGACAGCCTGTCGGCCGAATACGGCCTGGCGCGCGGCACGGGTTGGGTGCCGCTGCTGGCCAAGCGGATGTCGGAACAATACCCCAACTACCGGGTCGTCAATGCCAGCATCAGTGGCGACACCACCAGCGGTGGCGTGGCCCGCCTGCCGGCGCTGCTGGAACGCCACCGGCCGTCCATCGTGGTGCTCGAGCTGGGTTCGAACGACGCGCTGCGCGGGCTGTCGCTGCAAATGACCGAGCAGAACCTGCGCGGCATGGCGCAGCGCGCCCGCCAGGCCGGCGCCCGGGTGCTGATCGTGGGCATGCAGATACCGCCCAACTACGGACGGGATTACACACAGCGCTTCGCCGCGCTGTTTCCCGCGGTGGCCAAGGCCGAACAGGCCGGCCTGGTGCCGTTCCTGATGGACGGCATGGCCGCCGACCGCGCGATGTTCCAGGCCGACGGCATCCATCCCAACGAGCAGGCGCAGCCGGCGCTGCTGGATAACGTATGGGCCGCACTGCGGCCCATGCTAGACGACGATCAGCCGGCCGACTGATCCGAGGCCTGCAGCACCGCGGCCGCGTCGGGCAGGATCTTGACCTGGTATTGCTGGCGCAGCACCTTCAGAATCGCCGCGTCTTCGGCCTGGCCCCAGGCCGCCCCCAACTGGCGCGCCAGCAGGTCGCGGGCCGACTCGTCGACCGTGCCGGGTTCGATCTTGTCGAGCCGCACCACCACGTAATCGTTGCCGTCGGCCGCGCCCGAGTACGCGGGCAGCGGCTGAGCCGGCAGGCGCATGGCGGCGTCGAGCACCGTCTGCGCCAGCTGGCGCGGCTGCTGGCGCGACACCACCGTGGTTTCGCCGAAGCCCTCGGGCAGCGCCGCCGTGTTGGTCTTCCAGCCTTCCAGGGCATCGGTGGCCGCCTTGCGGGCGGCTTCGGCCGCGCGCTCGCCCGTCAGGCGCTCGCGGATGGCATCGCTGACTTTTTCCAGCGGCGGCACGTGTTCGGGCTGCACTTGCGCCACCCGCACCGCCAGCATGGTGTCGGGCGACAGTTCGATGACCCCGGAATTCTGCTTGTCGCGCAGCACGTCGGGCGAGAACAGGGCCTGGCGCACGCGCGGGTTGTCCAGCAACGCGGTATCGGCGCCGGCCGCGGCCGCATCCGGGCCGGCCTGGTCGGCCGGCAACAGCCCTTCGCGCGTGATGCCCGCAGCGGTGCGCAGCTTCAGGCCCAGCGCATCGGCGGCGGGCTGCAGGCTGTCGCGCTGGTCGTAGACGGTCTCGGTCAGCTTGGTGGCCATTTCCGAGAAACGCGTGGCGGCGATCTGCTTGCGGATCTCGGTGGTGATTTCGTCGCGGACTTCGGCCAGCGGCTTGACGGCGGCGGGCTGGATCTCGGTGACCTTGACGATGTGCAGGCCCGAGGGGCTTTCGACCACGCCCGAGACCTGGTCTTTGCCGAGACCGAAAATGGCTTTTTCCAGCGGCCCGGCCAGCATGCCGGGCGCCAGCCAGCCCAGGTCGCCGCCCTTGTCGGCCGAGCCGGCATCCTGGGAATTGGCGCGCGCCAGCTCGGCGAACCCGGCCGGGTTGGCGGCCGCCTGCGAGGCCAACGATTCGGCCTTGGCGCGCGCGGCCTTGCGGGCATCGTCGGACGCGCCGGACGGCAGCTCGATCATGATGTGGCTGGCGCGGCGGCGTTCGGGCTGGCCGAAGCGGTTCTTGTTCTGTTCGTAGTAGCTGGCGATGTCTTCGTCCTTGACCTGCACGTCCTGCGTGGCGGCGGCCTCGTCCAGCACCAGGTACTGCGCGCTGACCTGCTCGGGCACCGACAACTGCTGCTTGTTGGCGTCGTACCAGGCCTGGATGTCTTGTGGCGACACCGTCACTTGCGCGCGGTAGTCGGCGGCGGCGAAGCGGCGCAGCTGCACCGAGCGCTGCTGCGTCAGGGCCGTTTCCAGCGAGGCCGTGACCGCGGCCGGCACGGTGGCCGACTGGGTGACGGGCTCGAGCACGCGACCCACGGCCAGGTCGCGGCGCAGGCCGGCCTCGAACGAGGTGGGCGTCATGCCCTGCGCGGCCAGCACCTGGCGATAGCGTTCGGGCGAGAAACGGCCGTTGTCCTGCACTTGCGGAATGGCGGCGATGGTGTTGCGCAGCGTGCCGTCGGACACCGAAAAGCGGTTGTCGGCGGCCACCTGGGCCAGCAGGCGCTGGTCGATCAGCTGGTTGAGCAGCTGTTCGCGCATGGCCGGCGTGTCGACCAGCGCCGGATCGAACTGGGTGCCCAGGCGCTGGCGGAATTGCTCGAGCTGGTTGCGGTGCGCGTTGTCGAACTCGCCACGCGTGATGGGCTGGCCAGCCACCGTGGCCAGCTCGGGCTCGCGGCTGATGAAGCTTTCGTAGCCCTGGATGCCGACCAGGAAAAACGAGGGCACGATCAGGATCAGCAGGATGAACTGCATCCAGCGGCGATGATTGCGTAGTAGTTCGAACATGGAATCCCTGTTTGCCACGCGCGGCCGCCCGACGAAGAGGCCGCCGCGCCGCAAAGAAACGCATAAAAAAAGGCGAACCGGTTCGCCCTTGCCAGGTGCCGGAATCGAACCCGGTCAGCCGCCGGAGTTTACCATTTTCGCCCTGGGATGGCTGGCTGTCGTCTTCGGACGCGGGGGGAGTTGGTGGATGGTGGGGGAGGTTCTTTTTTGGGGGGTACGGCACTTGCCCCGTCCCGCGCCGTCCGGGCAGGCGGGGCGGCGAAGTCGGGCGGGCTCGGGCGCAAGACCAGGCGCCCGAGGCCTGCTGCGCAGGCTGCCCCACCTCCAATTCGCCGCCCCGCCTGCCCGGACGACGCAGGACTAGATTGGTGAAGATGCGAGCCGTCGTCTCTGCAGCGTGGGGTGTCAGACACCCTGGGAAGACGATCAGCGATTTGTCGCATTGTCTCTGCGGGGTGTCTGACACCTACGGGATGATGCGAGCTGTCATCTCTGTGGCGGGGGGTGTCTGACACCTACGGGATGATGCGAACTGTCATCTCTGTAGCGGGGGGTGTCAGACACCCTGGGAAGATCGCCGGCCATTTGCCGCACTGCCTCTGCGGGGTGTCTGACACCTGGGGAAGAGTTGGGGAGGAGGAGCCGGGGTCTCTGTCCAGCACCGCCCTCACGCAGACGCCATCAACCCCGCCCCCCACCAGCCACCGCCCTCGCCCAGGTGTCAGACACCCCTACGAGACGCCCTGGGACAGCCCATTCCGCCCCTCGGGTGTCTGACACCCCACCTTCCCCCCACTGTGGGGCCACCGCGAGCCAGTGCGTCCTGGGCGGGGGGCCGGGCGAGTTGGACGGCGGGGTAGCCTGCGCAGCAGGCCGAGGGCGCCTGGTGGCGCGCCCGAGCCCGACGGACTTCGCCCGGCCCCCCGCCCAGGACGCACTGGCGTCTAAAGAACCCAAAGAACTCAAAGCCCCCAACCCCAAACACCAAAGGAGTATCCTTTCATTCCCCCAAGCCCCAGCAAACCGAGCCCCGCATGTCCCCCCCCTGGCCCTATCCTACGCATATTGCCCATCGCGGCGGTGGCCGCCTGGCCCCCGAGAACACCCTGGCGGCCATGCGCGTCGGCGCCCAGCACGGTTTCCGGATGTTCGAATTCGACGTCAAGCTCAGCGGCGACGACATCGCCATCCTGCTGCACGACGACACGGTCGACCGCACTACCGACGGCCAGGGCGCCGCCGCGGCGATGCCCTATGCCGACCTGGCCCTGCTGGACGCCGGCGGCTGGCATTCGCCCGCGTTCGTCGGCGAGCCCGTGCCCAGCTTCCAGGCGGTGGCCCGCTACGCCATCGCCAACGGCATCGCCTGCAATATCGAGATCAAGCCCAGCCCCGGCCGCGAGGCCGAGACCGGCGCCGCCGTGGCCCTGGCCGCGCGCGAACTCTGGCAAGGCGCCCTGCCCGCCCCGCTGCTGTCGTCGTTTTCCGAAGCCTCCCTGGCGGCGGCCCAGGCGGCCGCCCCCGAGCTGCCGCGCGCCCTGCTGGTGGAGCGGGTGCCGGACGACTGGCGCGAACGCATGACCCGCTACGGCTGCGTGGCGCTCAACATCAACCAGCGCGATGCCACCCGCGAACTGATCGAGGCCGTGCACGCCGCCGGCCACCGCATCGCCGCCTGGACCGTCAACGACCCCGCGCGTGCGCGGCTGCTGCTATCCTGGGGCCTGGATGCCCTTTTCACCGACGAGTTGGCCGACATCGGCCCGCCCGCCTGAGCGCAGGACCCGATTTGTTCAGCTACCGACACGCTTTCCATGCCGGCAACCATGCCGACGTGCTCAAACACGCCTTGCTGGTCCACATACTGGACTACCTGAATCGCAAAGACACCCCATACTGGGTGATCGACACCCACGCGGGCGCCGGGCTGTACGCCCTGGACAGCGACTGGGCCGCCAAGAACGCCGAATTCGCCGACGGCATCGGCCGCCTGTGGCAGCGCGACGACCTGCCGCCGCTGCTGGCCGATTACGTGGCCAGCGTGCGGCGCTACAACCCCGGCAACCAGCTGCGCCACTACCCCGGGTCGCCCTGGCTGACGCTGGACGCCCTGCGCGAGCGCGACCGGCTGCGCCTGTTCGAGATGCACCCGACCGAATCCGACGTGCTGGTGGGCAACCTGGAACAGCTCGACAAGACCGCCCTGCGGCAGACCACCATCTACGCCACCGACGGCTTCGAAGGCATGAAAGCGCTGCTGCCGCCGCCGCCGCGGCGCGGGCTGGTGCTGATCGACCCGTCGTACGAAGACAAGCACGACTACAAGCGCGCGCTGACCGCCGTGAAAGAAGGGCTGAAGCGTTTCGCCACCGGCACCTACGCCGTCTGGTACCCGCTGGTGCAGCGCCGCGAGGCCACCGAGCTGGGGCGGCACCTGGAAAACCTGCCCGTGAAGAACTGGCTGCATGTGTCGCTGGCGGTGAAGAAACCTGCCGGCGACGGATTCGGCCTGCACGGCAGCGGCATGTTCGTGGTGAACCCGCCCTGGACGCTGCACGCGGCCCTGAAAGAAACCATGCCGGCCCTGACGCGGCTGCTGGCGCAGGACGACCGCGCCACCTACATGCTGCAGCACCGCACCGACTAGCCGCCCGGCGCCGGGCGGCCGGCGCCGATTCGCCTTAGCGGCGCGGCAACAGCGCGCGCAGCGCCACGATCGCCAGCACCGCGAACAGCGCCAGGCTCCAGAGCGCGTACTCGACCCCCAGCACTTCCACCGTGGCATCCATGCAGGTGGCGAAAATGCCGAACAACCAGGGGATGGCGCCATCCAGGCCGGAACCGCTCATGAAGCGGTCGGCGAAGGTCTGGTCGCACGAGAACATTTTCGCGGCCACGTCGTACTGGTACCAGGCCGCCGCGATGCCGCCCACCGCCAGCACGGCGCTCAGCGCCGCGCAGGCGCGGGCAATGGCGCCGGCGCAGGCCCCGGCCAGCGCCACCACCCCGATCGCCAGGTAGATCAGGCGCTGCAGCACGCACCACGCGCACGGCGGCATGTCGAACACATGCTGGGAAACCAGCGCCACCCCCACGGCGGCGAAACAGAGAACGGCGATCAGCAACAGCAGGCGCTGGCGGGAGATATGCATGGCGTGGACGAAGATGGCTGGGGTCGGTGGCCGGGCCGCCGCGGCAGCCCGGCATCGGAAGGGATCAGGCGTCGTTGGACCCGTAGCCCATGTTGAACTGCAGGCCGCCGGCCGCTTCCTCGTCGCTGGAGCTGCTGCGCGACTGGCCCAGGCGTTCCAGGTATTCGGCGGTGATATCGCCGGTGACGTACTGGCCGTCGAAGCATGACGCTTCGAAGCGCGTCAGCGCCGGGTTGATGTCGGTGACCGACTGCTGCATGTCGTGCAGGTCCTGGTAGATGAGCCCGTCGGCGCCGATGGTGCGGGCGATTTCCTCGTCGGAACGGCCGGTGGCGATGAGTTCGCTTTGCGTGGGCATGTCGATGCCGTACACGTTGGGGTAGCGCACCGGCGGCGCGGCCGAGGCGAAGTACACCTTGTTGGCGCCGGCGGCGCGCGCCATGTCGACGATCTCGCGGCTGGTGGTGCCGCGCACGATGGAATCGTCGACCAGCAGCACGTTCTTGCCCTTGAATTCCATGCCGATGGCATTGAGCTTCTGGCGCACCGACTTACGGCGCACCGCCTGGCCCGGCATGATGAACGTGCGGCCCACGTAGCGGTTCTTGATGAGGCCTTCGCGGTAGTCCAGGTTCAGGCGCGCGGCCAGTTGCATGGCGGCCGGCCGCGACGAATCGGGAATGGGCATGACCACGTCGATGTCGCCCAGGCGCATGTTGCGCGCCACCTTGTCGGCCAGGTATTCGCCCATGCGCAGCCGCGCGTCGTACACCGACACGCCGTTGATCATGGAGTCGGGCCGGGCGAAGTACACATATTCGAAAATACACGGCACCAGTTGCGGGTTGTCGGCGCACTGGCGGCTGACCATGCGGCCGTCCAGGTCGACGAACACCGCCTCGCCGGGCTCGACGTCGCGCACGAACGCGAAGCCGCTGCCTTCGAGCGCCACCGATTCCGAGGCGGCCATCCATTCGACGCCCTCCTCGGTTTCCTGGCGGCCGATGCACAGCGGCCGGATGCCGTGGGGGTCGCGGAAGGCCAGCAGGCCGTAGCCGGAGATCTGCGCCACCACGGCGTACGCGCCGCGCACGCGCTTGTGCACGGCGGCCACCGCGCGGAAGATCGTGTCGTCGTCGAGCGAAACGCCGTTAGCGGCCGATTGCAGCTCGTGCGCCAGCACATTGAGCAGTACTTCGGAATCGGAATTGGTATTGATGTGGCGGCGGTCGACCCGGTACAGCGATTCGCGCAGTTCGCGCCAGTTGGTCAGGTTGCCGTTGTGCGCGAACGTGATGCCGAACGGGGCGTTCACGTAGAACGGCTGGGCTTCTTCTTCGCTGGCGCTGGAGCCGGCCGTGGGGTAGCGCACGTGGCCGATGCCGCTGGCGCCCGGCAGCGAACGCATGTTGCGGGTGCGGAAGACGTCGCGCACCAGGCCGTGGGCCTTGAACATGTTGAAATGGCTGCCCTGGAAAGTGGCGATGCCGGCCGCGTCCTGGCCGCGATGCTGCAGCAGCAGCAGGCTGTCATAGAGCAGCTGGTTGACCGGACCGCGCCCGATGACCCCTACGATTCCACACATGGTGATTTCCCGTTAAAACGTTAGTAGGGCAGCCACGTCGCCAGCGACGGGGGCAGCCACAACTTGATATGCCTGACGGCCTCGGTGGCCGAATGCGAAAACATGGCGTCCCGCCACCAGGGTTCTTGCGGCAGCGGCGTATAGCCGCCCAGCGCCACCAGCACCAGGACGAACAGCAGCCCGCGCGCCAGCCCGAACACGGCGCCCAGCCCGTGGTCGGCCGGGGTCAGCCCGGTGGTGCGGATCAGGGCGGCCAGCGTCATGTTGACCAGCCCCACCGCCAGCAGCACCAGGATGAACACCGCGGCATAGGCCACGCCCATGCGCAGCATTGCCGTATCGATATAGGCCGCCAGCCAGGCATACACGGTGGGGCCCCACCAGATGGCGGCGACGAACGCCAGCAGGAACGCCATCAGCGACAGCACTTCTTTCAGCAGGCCGCGTACCAGGCCCAGCAGCGCCGACACTGCCAGGATGGCGATGACCACGAAATCGAAGCCGGTCACTGGCTGGCGATGAAGCCGTTGTCGTAGCCCAGCGTGCGCAGGCGCGCCTGGGCCGCCTGGGCGGCATCGCGCGACGGGAACGGCCCCACGCGCAAGCGGTATTGCTGCTTGCCGCTTACGGAGGCCTGTTCGACGAAGGCATTGGTGACGCCGGCCTGGTGCAGCTTGGTGCGCCGCGACTGCGCATCGGCCTGGTTGCTATAGGACGCGATCTGCAAAACGAAATTGCCCTTGGCGGCCGGCTGCGGCTTGGTCGCGGACGGGGCCGGCGCATTGGCGCCGCGGCCTTCGAGCAGCGCCAGGGCGCGGGCACCGTCGTCATCGCGCGCCGGCTTGGGCGGCGTGGCGGGCGGCTTGGCCGGCGGCTGCGTCGTGGGCGCCGGCGTGGAGGCGGGGTCCGGACGCTGGGCCTGCGCGGTGGCGGCCGGCGGCTGCGCGGGCGGCGTGGAGACATCGGGCGGCACCGGCGGCGTGGCCGGCGCCTGGGCCGCGGGCGCCTGGCCCGGCGCGGCGGTTTCGGGCGCCGTGCCGGTGGCGCCGGGGTCGGCCGCGGGTGGCGACACCGAGGGCTGGTAAGGCGTGTTGCGGTCGGGGATGCGGATGGGGATGTCGTCGGCCACCGGCACGGGCTCGGAATCGAGCACCATGGGCAGAACGATGATGGCCGCCAGCACCAGCGCTACCGCCCCGGCCAGCCGGCGACGGGCACGCGCACGGAGTTCCGCCGCCTGAGCTTCGCTGGAGACCGACGGACGCGGCCTGGAGGGCGATGCCTGCGAGGCGGAATCTTTTCGAGTGAACAATCCCATGGAAAGGAATTCCTTGCGACCTGGTCGGGGCCGGCGCCCCGCCTGCCCGAGACCCTATGCTTTGCGGCCCAGCGACTGCAAAACCGAGGCAACGGTGAGAAATGAGCCGAACACCACGATTCTATCACCCTCGCCCGCCCGTTCGCGGGCCGCGGCGAAGGCCGCGGCGGGGTCCGCGCAGGCTTGCACGGTGGGCGCATCGGCCCCCGCGGGCGCGTTGGCCAGGAACGCCGACACGTGGCCGGCCAGGCTTTCGCCGGAACCGCCGCGCGGGCCCGGCAGGCCGGCGCAGTACCAGTGGTCGATGCGGCTGCCCAGCTTGGCGATGACCCCGTCGATATCCTTGTCGTTCAGCATGCCGAACACCGCATGGGTGTAGGGGTGGAAACCCATGTTGTCGAGGTTCTGCGCCAGCACCGCGGCCGCGTGCGGGTTGTGCGCCACGTCCAGGATGACGGCCGGCTGGCCGGGCAGGATCTGGAAGCGGCCCGGCAGCGAGGCCTGCAGCAGGCCGACCCGCACCGCCTGCTGGGGCACCGGCAGGCGGTCGCGCACCGATTCCAGCGCCGCCAGTGCGGCCGAAGCATTGAGCATCTGGTTGGCGCCGCGCAGCGCCGGGTACGCCAGCGCATTGCGGCGCTGGCCGCGCCCGCCGTAGGCCCATTGCTGGCGGTCGCCGGAATAATTGAAGTCCTGGCCGAACAGCCAGAGGTCGGCGCCGATGGCGCGGGCATGGTCCAGCAGCGACTGCGGCGGCTGCGGGTCGCTGCAGATCGCGGGCCGCCCGCCCCGGTAGATGTGGGCCTTTTCCAGGCCGATGAGCTCGCGGGTGTCGCCCAGCCAATCGGTATGGTCGAGGTCGACGCTGGTGACGATGGCGCAGTCGGCATCGACAATATTGACGGCGTCGAGCCGGCCGCCCAGGCCCACTTCCAGGACCACGGCGTCCAGGTTCGACTGCGAGAACAGGCGCAGGATGGCCAGCGTGGTGAATTCGAAATACGTCAGCGATACCGAGCCGCGCGCGGCCTCGACCGCGGCGAACTGCTCGGCCAGGGCGGCGTCGCTGGCGATTGCGCCGTTGACCCGGGCGCGCTCGTTGAAATCGATGAGGTGCGGCGACGTGTACAGCCCCACCCGGTAGCCGGCCGCCAGCAGGATGGCTTCCAGCATGGCACAGGTGGAACCCTTGCCGTTGGTGCCGCCGACCACGAATTTGGTGCCGTCCAGGCGCAGCGACAGCCGGTCGGCCACCTGCCTGACGCGGTCCAGGCCCAGGTCGATGGCCTTGGCGTGGATGGACTCGAGATACTGCAGCCACTGGGGCAACGGGGTGGCGGCATCGAGACGGGGGGCAGACATGGTGACAGACGAGAATGGCAGAGGCGGCAGTGTAGCAGCCAGCCCCCTCGGCCAGCCCGATAACCCCTGCCCGCGGGGGTGCCATCAGGGAAAATCCGCTTGCCTGAATTTTTTCCATGCATGAAAATAATTTTACATACAGGAAATTTCGGAGATCCACATGGCGCGAACCCCGAGCTGGCTGGTGCGCGAGGCCGAAGTGCCCGGCTACCATCCCGCCAACCATACCGGTACGCTGAACCGCCGCCTGATCGGCGCCGACACCGTCGGCGCGCGCCACGTCGAGGTGCTGCTGGGGGTCATCGACAAGGGCCAGGGCGCCCTGCCCCATGCCCACCCCGGCATCGAGCAGGTCTGCTACCTGCTGTCGGGCACCGCCCGCGCCCAGGTCGGCGACGAGTCGGCCGACATGGCCGCCGGCGACTGCTGCTATTTCCCGCCCGACGTACCGCACGTATTCACGGTGACCAGCGAAGCGCCGGCCCGGCTGCTGGTCATCTACTCGCCCCCCTATGAAGAATCGCCCGAGCGCGTCATACGCGGCTTCGCGGCGTCCGCGGCGTCCACCTGAACGGCCGCGTCTTTCGACCAGGCGGCCACCAGACACCGCCATTACCAGGAGACACACCCATGCTCTTACGTACTTTGCGCGCCGCCGCGCTGGCCGGCGCGGCGCTGGCCGCTGCCGGCCCGGCCCAGGCCGCCTATCCCGACAAGCCCATCAGCCTGGTGGTGCCGTTCCCGGCCGGCTCGGGCACCGACGCCGTGGGCCGCATCTTCGCCGCCGAGCTGGGCGAGATCCTGGGCCAGCAGGTCGTGGTGGAGAACAAGCCCGGCGCCAACGCCACCATCGCGGCCAACTACGTGGCGCGCGCCAAGCCCGATGGCTATACCCTGTTCGTCACCACCAACACCTCGCATTCGGCGGCGCCGTTCCTGATGAAGAACGTGCCCTACGACCCGGTGAAGGACTTCACGCCCATCGCGCGCGGCGGCAACCTGCCGTTCATCCTGGTGGTCAACCCCAAGCGGCCCTACCGCAGCGTGCAGGAACTGATCGACTACGCGCGCAAGAACCCGGGCCGCGTCACCTACGCCACCGGCAACAGCACCGGCATCGTGGCCGGCGGCACGCTGGCGCGCCGCGCCGGCATCGACATCCTGCACGTGCCGTACAAGGGTACGCCGCAGGCGCTGACGGACCTGGTGGGCGGCCAGGTGGACTTCATGTTCACCGACCTGGCCTCGGGCCTGCCGTTCGTGCAGTCGGGCCAGTTGCGCGCGCTGGCGGTATCCACCGCCGAACGCAGCACCATCGTGCCCGACCTGCCGTCGATGCGCGAAGCTGGCGTGGCCGACTTCGACCTGAATTCGTGGAACGGCTATTTCGGCCCCGCCGGGCTGCCGCCCGACGTCGTGGCCAAGCTCAACGCCGCCATCAACAAGATCGTGGCCGATCCGGAAGTGCGCAAGCGGCTGGCCGGGCTGGGCTTCGACGCCTTCAGCGGCACGCCGCAGGACTTCGCCGCATTCGTCAGCGCGCAACGCGACCTGTGGGGCAAGCTGATCCAGGACGCGGGCATCCAGCCACAATGAGCGCGATTCCCGAGACCGCCGGCCCGCTGGCCGGCGTACGCATCCTGGACCTGAGCTCGGTGGTGATGGGCCCCTACGCCACCCAGGTGCTGGGCGACCTGGGCGCCGACATCGTCAAGGTGGAACCCCCCGGCGGCGACAACCTGCGCGCCGTGGGGCCCATGCGCAACGCCGGCATGGGGCACCTGTACCTGCACCTGAACCGCAACAAGCGCTCGATCGTGCTGGACCTGAAAACGGCGGCCGGCCGCGAGGCCTGCCTGAAACTGGCCTCGGGTTGCGACGCCCTGCTGTACAACATCCGCCCCCAGGCCATGGCCCGCCTGGGCCTGTCGTACGAGGCCGTGGCCGCGCGCAACCCGCGCCTGGCCTATGTGGGCGCCTACGGGTTCGGCGAGGCCGGCCCGTATGCGGGGCGGCCCGCGTACGACGACCTGATCCAGGGGCAGACCGGCATCGCCGACCTGTTCAGCCGGCAAAGCGGCGACGTGCCGCGCTACGCGCCGCTGACGCTGGCCGACCGGGCCGTGGGCCTGCACGTGGCCATCGCGCTGGTGTCGGCGGTCTTGCACGCGCGCGCCCACGGGCAAGGCCAGGCGGTGGAAATTCCCATGTTCGAAGGCATGGCGCACATGGTGCTGGGCGACCACCTGGGCGGCGCCACCTTCGACCCGCCGCTGGGCCCCACCGGCTACGCCCGCCTGCTGGCGGCGCACCGCCGACCCTACGCCACGGCCGATGGCTACCTGTGCCTGCTGATCTACAACGACAAGCACTGGCGCAATTTCTTCGCCCTGATCGGCCGCCCCGAACTGGAACAGGACCCGCGCTTTTGCAGCCAGACGGCTCGCGCGCGCCACATCGACGAGGCCTACGCCTTCGTGGCCGAAGTCATGCGCACGCGCGCCAGCGCCGTCTGGCTGGCCGACCTGGCCGGCGCCGACATCCCGGCCGCGCACCTGTATTCGGTGGACGACCTGGTCGACGACGCGCATCTGCGCGCCACCGGCTTCGTGCGCACGCTGGATCATCCCAGCGAGGGCCGGCTGCGCACGCCCGCGCCGCTGGGCACCTATGCCGGCACGCCCACCGCCATCCGCCGGCCCGCGCCGCGCCTGGGCGAACACAGCCGCGAAATCCTGCGCGAAGCAGGCTGCACCGATACCGAAATCGACGCGCTGATCGCTGCGCGCGCTACCCAAGAAGGAACCCCGTGATGGATTTTGAATTCTCGTCCGACCAACTCGCCCTGCGCGACGCCATCAGCCGTGTGTGCGAACGTTTTCCGGACGACTACTGGCTGGAGCGCGACCGCGACGGCGGCTTCCCGCACGATTTCCACGCCGCGCTGGCCAACGACGGCTGGCTGGGCATCGCCATGCCGCAGGAATACGGCGGCGCTGGCCTGGGCATGACCGAGGCGGCGCTGATGATGCAGACCATCGCCGCCTCGGGGGCCGGGTTCGCCGGCGCCTCGGCGGTGCACATGAACATCTTCGGCCTGAACCCGGTGGTGGTGTTCGGCACCGACGAGCAGCGCCACCGTTGGCTGGAACCCCTGATCGCCGGGCGCGAGAAAGCCTGCTTCGCCGTCACCGAACCCGATGCCGGGCTGGACACCACCAAGCTGTCGACCCGTGCCGAGCGCCAGGGCGACGAGTATGTGGTGCATGGCCGCAAGATCTGGATTTCCACCGCGCAGGTGGCCCACAAGATGCTGCTGCTGGCGCGCACCACCCCGCTGTCCGAGGTGGCCAAGCCGACCCAGGGCCTGTCGCTGTTCTATACCGACCTGGACCGCGGCAAGGTCGAGGTGCGCGAGATCGAGAAGATGGGCCGCAAGGCGGTCGACTCGAACATGCTGTTCATCGACGGGCTGCGCATCCCGGTGGCCGACCGCATCGGCGAGGAAGGCCGCGGCTTCGAGTACATCCTGCACGGGTTGAATCCGGAACGCATCCTGATCGCCGCGGAAGCCGTGGGCATCGGCCGCGCCGCGCTGGACCGGGCGGTGCAGTACGCCGGCGAACGCACTGTGTTCGGGCGCCCCATCGGACAGAACCAGGGCATCCAGCACCCGCTGGCGCAGGCCTGGATGCAACTGGAGGCCGCCGACCTGATGGTGTTCAAGGCCGCCAGCCTGTACGACGCCGGCCTGCCCTGCGGGCCGTACGCCAACAGCGCCAAGTACCTGGGCGCCGAGGCCGGCCACAACGCCTGCCAGACCGCCATCCTGACCCTGGGCGGCATGGGATACGCCAAGGAATACCACGTGGAGCGGCTGCTGCGCGAAAGCTACATCCCGCGCATCGCGCCGGTCAGCCCGCAGCTGATCATGTGCTTCATCGCAGAGAAAGTGCTGGGGCTGCCGAAGTCTTATTGACGCACTGGGCGCCGCCTTGAGGCGCATCGCGTCGAATGCTGCGGCGTTCGATCAGCGAGACGGCCTTTGCACCGTTAGGTGTCAGACACCCTTCGGGGTGTCTGACACCTGGCCACCACGGCAGGCGTCAAGGTTGTGTCATGGGGGTCGACGGCTCTTGGCATCTCGGGAATGCCTCGGGCGGCATTCCGGCGTTGACTGGTGTCAGACACCCCGCAGGGTGTCTGACACCACGGCCACCACGGCAGGCGTCAAGGTCGTGTCATGGGAGTCGACGACTTATGGCGCCTCGGGAATGTCTCGGGCGGCATTCCGGCGTTGACTGATGTCAGACACCCCGCAGGGTGTCTGACACCACGGCCACCACGGCAGGCGTCAAGATCGTGTCATGGGGGTCGACGACTTACGGCGCCTCGGGAATGTCTCGGGCGGCATTCCGGCGTTGACTGGTGTCAGACACCCCGCAGGGTGTCTGACACCTGGCGATGGCAACGTGCCTACCCGCGCTGTTCCAGCGCGGTGCAGGCGGCCCGCAGGATGCGGGCGTATTCCTGTTGCTGGGGCTCGATGCGGTAGACCGGGCCGCCCACCGAGATGGCGTAGATCTCGCCCGACAGGGTGACCGGCCAGGCGATGGCGCAGACATCGGGGATGGACTCGCCCAGGTTCATGAACCAGCCGCGCTGGCGCGACAGGTCGAGATCGGCGTCGACCGCCTGCGGGGTGACCAGGGTGCGCTCGTTGTAGCGCGTCATCGGCCGGCGCGCCAGCAAGGCGTGGCGCGCGCCGGGTTCCAGCATCGACAGCAGCGCCTTGCCCAGCGAATTGGCATGCAGGTCGCGGAATTCGCCGGCCACGGGCGCATAGCGGATGGTGTGCGGGGAATCCAGCACGTCCAGGTAGACCACCCGGTTCTCGCCGCTGAGCTTGCCGAACACCACGGTTTCCTGGGTGGCGTCGCGCAGCTCGACCAGGCTGGGGTAGACGCGGTCCAGGACGGGGTCGGCGCGGGCGATGCGCTGGGCCATGGCCAGCAGGCGCCCCGTCGGGTAATAGCCCTGCCGGCGGCCGGTTTCATACAGATAGCCCAGGTCGGACAGCGTGCGGATCAGCGCCAGGCAGCTCGACACCGGCACGCCCAGCAGCCGCGCCAGCTCGGACAACGGCAGGGCGCGCCGTTCGCGGGCGTAGGTCTCGATGATTTCGATGACGCGCAGGGCCGTCTTGACGCTCATGGGCTTGGGCTAAGTGGGTGGGGCGCGGGTCGCCTGTCGGACGGGCGCCTAAAGTTCCGTCCGGCGGTGCCGTTATGGTAGCTGAGAAAGTCCCGCAAACCCCGCGCGGCGCCCAACGCCCGCCCGACTGGAGTGACCATGGCTGTCAGCCCGCTCGCCCCCGCCCCTCTTGCGCTGCCCGCCGCAGCCGTGGCGCCGGTTCCGCCAGAACCGGCCGTGGCCGTCACCCCGGCCGCCGCCATGGTCAACAGCGGCGGCGCGCAGGATGCGGCGGAGGGCACCGGCCAGCCGCCCCTGCCGCTGGAGCGCGCCCTGGAAGAAATCAACCAGCAATTGCGCGCCTGGAAAACCCAGCTGCAATTCGAGATCGACCCCGACATCCACCAGGTGGTGGTCAGCATCATCGACTCGGAAACCGGCGACAAGATCCGCACCATCCCATCCGAGGCGCTGCTGCGCATTGCCCGCATGATCGTGCAGATGCAGGGCAATGCCGTCCAGACCACGGCCTGAAAGCGGCAAACTAGGCCGCCCTTGTGCCCTTGCCCGGCCGATCGCGCGGCGCGGCGTTTTGACAGAATCGCATGGCTAGTAAGGAATAAGTACCTATGGCTTCCATTACCTCGCTCGGCTCCGGATCCGGCCTAGAGCTGGAAAGTATCCTCAAGCAGTTGCAGACGGCCGAGGAAACCCGGCTGACGCAGATCACCAGCCGGCAAACCAGCTACCAGACGCGCATTTCCGCCTATAGCAAGGTGCAAAGCGCCGTCGAGGCCGTGCAGAAGGCGGCTGCCTCGCTGGGCGACACGGCCACCCTGGGCGCGGTCAAGAACTCGGTCAGCGGCGACGGCCTGACGGTGAAGACCGCGGCGGGCGCGGTGCCTGGCAACTACAAGATCGCGATCACCAGCCTGGCCAGCGCCCAGACGCTGAAATCCGGGGCGGTAGAAGACCGCGCGGCCCAGCTGGACGCCGGCGGCAGCATCCAGATCACCCTGGCCGGCGGCGACACCGCCACGATCGAGCTGGGCTCGGACACCTCGCTCAATGGCGTGGCCAAGGCCATCAACGGCAGCGACGAAGCCGGCGTGCGCGCCACCATCATCACCGACGGCAACGGCGACAGCTACCTGATGCTGACCAGCAAGGCCACCGGCGAGAAGGCCTCGGTGCAGAGCATCGCGTCGGACAACGCCGCGGTGCAGGCCGTGATCGGCTACCAGCACGGCAGCGCCTCGGCCATGACCGAGCAGCAGGCCGCCAAGAACGCCGAGATCACGATCAACGGCATCGCCATCGAAAGCCAGTCGAACACCATCAACGAGGCCATCGACGGCGTCACGCTGGAACTGACCGCCACGACCGCCGCCGACGAGTTCGTCACCGTGTCGGTCACGTCCGACCCGTCGGTGCTGTCGAAGGCGGTGAAATCGTTCGTGGACGCGTACAACGCGCTGCAGACGACGATTGCCAACCTGACCGCCTTCGACGTCAAGGCGGAAACCCAAAGCGCGCTGACCGGCGACGGCACCACGCGCGGCATCCAGTCCAGCATGGCGGCGGCGCTGCGCGTGGTCGGCAACGAAGGCACCCTGCGCACGCTGAGCCAGCTGGGCATCGCCACCAATCCCACCACCGGCAAGCTGGAGCTGGACCAGACCAAGCTCGACAAGGCGCTGGCCGACAACCCGGCCGACGCCGCGCGCCTGTTCGGCGGCACCGGCGGCCTGGCCGAGCGGATGAAGACCGCCACCGAGGGGATCCTGGGCGACCAGGGTTCGATCAAGGCGCGCACCGAAGGCCTGCAGGAAACCGTGGACCGGCTGCAGGACCAGTACGACCGCACCAAGGTATCGATCGACGCCACCATGAAGAACTACCGCACCCAGTTTTCCCGCCTGGATGCGCTGGTGGCCCAGATGAACAGCACCAGCGCATACCTGACCCAGCAGTTCGATGCCCTGAGCGGCAACAACAAGTAAGCCACCAACGATACGCAGGCTGTCAACCATGACCTACGCCGCTCGCCGCCCCGCGGGCTATTCCGCCCGCTCTTATACCGACGTCGGCCTGGAGACCCAGGTCTTGAGCGCCCGTCCGGAACGGCTGATCACGCTGCTGTTCGACGGCGCGCGCGCAGCCATCGCCCAGGCCCGCCTGCACCTGCAGGCCGGCCGCATCGCCGAGCGCGGCGCGGCGATTTCCAAGGCCACCCGTATCGTCGACGAGGGCCTGAAGACGGGCCTGGACATGGAGGCCGGCGGCGAAGTGGCCGCCAACCTGGCGAACCTGTACGACTACATCGTGCGCACCCTGCTGCTGGCGAACCTGAAAGGCGACGCGGCCGGGCTGGACACGGCCGATCGGCTGCTGGCCGAATTGGCGCAGGCCTGGCAAACCGCCAACGACCCACCCGCCGGACCTGTGCCGGCCTGACCCTGGCGGCCCCATCCGCCAGATCGCCCATTGCGCGAGATTCCTATGACGCCCCCCCCGCGCCACACTTCCGTCCTGGACATCTACCGGGAAATCGCCACCCTGACCGACGACATGCTCGCGGCCGCCCGATCGGGCGACTGGAGCCGCGTGCTGGTCTGTGGCCAACGCTACTGTGAATGGGTGGAGCGACTGCGCGACCTCGACCCCGTCTCGCCGCTGGACCGCGCCGGACGCGAAACCAAGTACGAACTGCTGGTGCGCATCCTGGAAAACGATGCCGCCACCCGCGACCTGGCCATTCCGCAGATGGCCCGCCTGAGCGACCTGCTGGGCCGCATGAAGCGCCAGCAATCGCTGCTGTCGGCCTATGGCGCGCGGGCATCGGCCGCATGAGGCCGATGCGCGACCGCCCGGCCATTGAGGAACAGCACGCATGAGCGTCGGCCCTTCGGCGTTGGGCACCGTATTGGTGCAACGGCTCGACGCCGTGCTGGGCACCACCATGGCCGCGCATGCCAACCTGATTTCTGGCGCGCGCCCGGACGCGGTGGCGCAGCCCGGCGAAGCGGTGCGGCCCGGACAGGCCGACGGCACAGGGCGCTCGCCCCGCGCGCCGGTCGATCCCGCGGCGCCGCGCGGCGAACGGGGCGCCACGGTGGCCGATGCCGACACCGCCGGCAAGCCGGACCCGTCCGTCCGCCACCCGCTCACCCGCAGCGACGCCACCGCCTCTGCGCCGACCACGCTGGGCCAGACCGCCCGCACCATCCTGGCCTTGCTGGCGCGGTATCCCGACCAGGCGCCGCCGGCCCAGGGCAGGACGCCGCTGTGGCAAACCGCACCCGCCGCGGCCGGCGCCGGTTCGCCGCCGTCGGCCGAGGCCGGCCATACCGCCCTGCCCGCCCATCCGCAGGCAGCCGCCCCGGTGCGGACCCAGGCGGGCGCCGCCCCGCCCGGCCCGGCCACCCCGGCCCCTGCCGCGCGGCAGGCGGCCGTGGTGGCAGCCTTGCCGCCGCCCACGGCCGCGGCGCTGGCCGGCGCCTTGCGCCAGGCGCTGCAAGGCAGCGGCCTGTTCTACGAATCGCACCTGGGCGACCTGGCCTTCGGCCAGCGCACCGTCGACCAATTGCGCGCCGAACCCCAGGCCTCGCTGCCGCCCGGGCCGGCCCGGACGGGCGAACCGCCGGCACGCGCCGCCTTGCCGGCTGCCGCCCCGGCACCGGCAGGCGCGGCCGGCGACCCGGCTGCCGGCGGCGGCGCGCCGACGCTTGCGCCCGCCGGCATCCACCCCGACGCCGCCGCCCTGGTGCGGCAACAACTCGATATCGTGGCCAACCAGGCGCTGGTCTGGCAGGGCCAGGCATGGCCCGGCACCCCCCTGGAATGGGAAGTCCGGCGCGAACCCGGCGACACCGCCGCCGACGCCGGCCCGCACTGGGCCACCCGGCTGACGCTGGACCTGCCCCGGCTGGGCCTGGTCGAAGCCCGCCTGAACCTGGCCGGCGACCAACTGGTCATGCAATTGATCGCGCCGCGCAGCGCGCGCGAAATCGATGGCGCCGCCCAGGCGCTGCGCGACGGCATGCGGCGCGCCGGGCTGACGCTCAGCCACCTGTCGGTGGGCGTTGCCGCCGCGCGCCCGGACGCGGCCATCCCATGACGACCGGCGGCCCCGACGACACGAATTCCCGCCGCGATGCCGCCATTGCGCTAAGCTACGGCGAACGCGATACGGCGCCTCGGGTGGTGGCCAAAGGCTACGGCCGGATTGCCGACACCATCGTGCGTACCGCGCGCGAACACGGCCTGTACGTGCACGAATCGCGCGAACTCGTGGGACTGCTGATGCAGGTGGATCTGGATGCGCATATCCCGCCGCAACTCTATGCCGCCGTGGCCGAACTGCTGGCCTGGCTATACCGCCTGGAAGCCGGCGCGCCGTCCGACGACGATGGCCATCCCTTCGTGGGGCTCGGCCGCTGAGCCCATGACGCCATCATGAAAGCCGTGGTCGCCAGCACGCTGCTCAACCGCACCGATGAAATCCGGTCGGCATTGCGCGAATTGATGCATCCGGACAGCCGCGTGCGCGTCTGCGCCACCGACGGGCGCCACGACAGCCATACCTGTGACGCGCGGATCCTGGGGCCCGACTGGCAGCAACGACATTTCTTCTGGCGGCCGCACGACCCGGAGGTTTTCGAAATCCACTTGCGCCGCAGCCATCCGCTGGACGACCTGATGCTGGACTTCGCCGCGGCCACGCCCGACGGCGCCGATATCCGGTTCCGGATATCGCGCCCGCTGGTGATGCACTTCGCCGACAGCAGCGCCGCGATGCTGTCGACCTTCCCGGACATGGTGTGGTACCAGCAGGCCGCGCCGCCACCCGACGCCTGAGCGCGCCGGCTATACCGACATCGAAGAGACTTCCTTGTAGGCGGCCACCAGGCGGTTGCGCACCTGCACCGCCGTCTGGAAAGCAATAGTGCTTTTCTGCAGGTCGATCATCACGTCGTTCAACGACACATCGGGCGCGCCCAGCTCATAGGCCTTGGCCTGGTTGCTGGCGGCTGTCTGGGCCGCCGAAATGCGCTGCAGCGAACGGTGCAGTTCGGAGGCGAAATCGGTCGGCCGGGGCGCCAGGTCGGCGGCGGCGGCGCCATTGCCTTGCGCCGTGCGCACCACGGCCCGCATTTGCTGCAACATGCTCTCGATTCCCGACAGGCTCGGTACCGCCATGACTTTGCTTCCCTGCGTACAGAACAAGACAGGTTGCAAGGCTACGCGTCCCCGCGCGCATCCATAGCGCGCAATAGCCGGCAAAACACCCGGCAGTTCGCCGCATGCCGGCGCCTGTCCAGCCCGGCACGCGGGGCCGGAAAACGCGGGACACATAGGCAACAAGTAACGCCAAAAACCGCTTGTTTTCATCGATTGGGACGGCGCGGCCGGCCGCCATAATTCACGCTCCCCCGATCTCAAGCATGTTGCATGCGTAACCTGCCCCGACCCTTCATGTTGTCTGCCTCCCTGCTCCGCGAAGCCTGCCGGAGCCCCCGATGAACCAGCAGGCTATGCCGGGCGCCTCGCTGCTGGCCAAGTTCCCGATACTGGAAAAAGCGCGTGCGCTGCCCAAGCCGCTGCTGCTGGGCGTGGCCGCCGCGCTGGTGGCCATCGTGGCGGTGCTGGCGCTGTGGAGCCGCGGACCGGACTACAAGGTCTTGTTCTCGAACCTGGACGACCGCGACGGCGGCGCGATCGTCAGCGCCCTGGGCCAGATGAACGTGCCCTACCGCTTCAGCGGCGACGGCCGCGCGCTGCTGGTGCCGGCCGACCGCGTGTACGACACCCGCATGCAACTGGCCAGCCAGGGCCTGCCGCGCGGCGGCTCGGTAGGCTTCGAGTTGCTGGACAACACGCGCTTCGGCGCCAGCCAGTTCGCCGAGCAGGTGAACTACCAGCGCGGGCTGGAGGGCGAGCTGGCCCGCTCGATCGAAGCCATGAACACGGTGCAGAGCGCGCGGGTGCACCTGGCCCTGCCGCGCCAGTCGCTGTTCGTGCGCGACCGGCAGGCGCCCACGGCCTCGGTGCTGCTGCACCTGTATCCGGGCCGCAGCCTGAGCGACGCCCAGGTGGCCGCGGTGGCGTGGCTGGTGGCCTCGAGCGTGCCCGACCTGACGGCCGAGAACATCTCCATCGTCGACCAGAACGGCCGCTTGCTATCGGCCCCGCTGGGCGAGGGACGCGGCCTGGACGCCGACCAATCGCGCCTGCGGCGCGATATCGAGCAGCGCACCGTAGAGCGCATCCTCACTATCCTGAATCCGCTGGTGGGCCCCGGCAACGTACAGGCCCAAGCCAGCGCCGAAGTGGACTTCGCGCGGCGCGAGCAGACCTCGGAGGTCTATCGCCCGAACCAGGAACCCGGCCAGGCGGCCGTGCGCAGCAAGCAGACCAGCGACTCGGTGCACGTCGGGCCCGACCTGGCGCAGGGCGTGCCGGGCGCGCTCAGCAACCAGCCTCCGGCGGCGGCGCAGGCGCCCATCGTCAATCCGCCGCCGGCCGCGCTGGCGGGCCAGGTTCAGGGCCAGCCCGGGACGCAGGCGACCGGCGCCCAGGCGCCGGCCGGCCCGCCCGGCAGCAATCGCAGCGACGCCACCATCAACTACGAAGTCGATCGCACCATCAGCCACGTCAAGCAGCCGGTGGGCCAGCTCAAGCGCCTGTCGGTGGCGGTGGTGGTCAACTACCTGCCCGACGACAGCGGCAAGCCCCTGCCCCTGCCTGCCGAAGAGCTGACCAAGCTGACCAACCTGGTGCGCGAAGCCATGGGCTATTCCGAGGCGCGCGGCGATTCGCTGAACCTGGTCAACAGCCAGTTCAACGACCAGCCGCCCCAGCCCCCCGCCTGGCGCGATCCGGAACTGGTCGACCTGGTCAAGACCGTGCTGGCCTGGGTATTCGGCCTGGCGCTGGCGCTGTGGCTGTACCGCAGGCTGCGGCCCGTGGTCACCAACTACCTGTACCCGCCGGTCGATCCGGAAGAAGCCGAGGCGCGCCGCCAGCAGGCGCAGCGCGATGCCCAGGCGGCGGTCCGCGCCAAAGAGGTCGACCGCTACGAAGACAACCTGCAGCGCGCCCGCGACATGGCCGGCAAGGATCCGCGCGCTGTCGCCATGGTGATGCGCGCCTGGATGACCAAAGATGAAAAATGACGGAAAGCCGCTGGACGGCGTGACCCGCAGCGCGGTGCTGATGATGTCCCTGGGCGAGGATGCGGCCGCCGAGGTCTTCAAGTACCTGACCGCGCGCGAAGTGCAGCAGGTGGGCGCGTCGATGGCGAACCTGAAGCAGGTCACGCGCGGCGACGTGGCCGTGGTGCTGGAGGAATTCCGCCAGGAGGCCGACCAGTTCATGGCCGTGACACTGGGCTCGGACGAATACATCCGCACCGTGCTGACCAAGGCCCTGGGCAGCGACCGCGCCGCCGGCCTGATCGAAGACATCCTGGAAGCCGGCGAAGGCGCCAGCGGCATCGACGCGTTGAACTGGCTGGACCCGCACACCGTGGCCGAACTGATCGGCGACGAGCACCCGCAGATCATCGCGACCATCCTGGTGCACCTGGAGCGCGACCGCGCAGCAGGCGTGCTGGCGCTGCTGACCGACCGCCTGCGCAACGACGTCATGCTGCGTATCGCCACCTTCG